>Ga0210396_10002994_pt1 | contig 16987 bp, 18 predicted proteins | sample IncBWH17OmetaG_FD_155466 | JGI IMG/M metagenome (GOLD analysis project Ga0210396, IMG submission 155466) | Forest soil microbial communities from Barre Woods Harvard Forest LTER site, Petersham, Massachusetts, United States - Inc-BW-H-17-O ... | reverse complement strand
CTGAAACCGGCGTCATCCTTCTTGTGGAAGATGACACGGGTGCGCGGGCCGCATTGCTCCTGGACGATATCGTCGGCCAGCGGCAGGTCGTCATCAAAAGTCTTCAGGCGAATTATCGCCATGTGGGCGGTATCGCGGCGGCGACGATTTTGGGCGATGGCCGTGTCGCTCTCATCCTCGATGTGAACGCGATCATTGCGATGCAGCGTAGCAAACCTCTCGAACGTCTGGCGGGCTGACATGAATGCAAAGACAACCGAAACCAATCTCCGTTCCTTCGTGGCATTCCGCGTGGGCGAGCAGGAATTCTGCATCGATGTGATGTCGGTGCGCGAAATCCGCGGCTTTGCACCGATCACGCCTTTGCCGCATTCGCCCGCCTATGTGCGCGGGCTTATCAATCTGCGGGGCACGGTTCTGCCGATTGTCGATGTCGGCGCGCGGTTATGCCTGCCGCCGAGCCATCCCGATGCGCGCCGGGTCATTATCGTTGCGTGGATCGGCAAGAAGCTTGTGGGCCTGCTTGTCGATGCCGTGCTCGACATCATGGCGCTGGAGGACGATGCGTTCCAACCCGCGCCCGATATGGGCTGTGAAGCGATCGAGCCTTTTGTCACGGGTGTGCTCACGGTCGATGAGCGCATGATCTGTCTTCTCGCGCTCAAGAACATGCTGCCGGAGGACGAAGCGGAAGCCGCATGAGCGACGCAGCCGACACATGGACGGTCGAGGCGCGCAACGGCGTCTTCGCGAATCGCGAATTTCCGTTCACGGAGCGCGATTTCAAGAAGATCGCCACGATGGTCTATGAGGATGCCGGCATAAGCCTGCCGGATGTGAAGGCGCCTCTTGTCTATTCGCGCCTCGTCAAACGCCTGCGCGCACTCGGTGTCGAAAACTTCAAACGCTATTGCGCGCTGGTGGAAGGCAACAGGGGCGTGGGCGAGCGCCACCAGATGATCGATGCGATCACCACCAACGTCACGCGGTTCTTCCGCGAGCCGCATCATTTCGAACATCTGAAGACGAAAGTGCTGCCGCAACTCGTCGCCGATGTCAGGCGCGGCGGGCGTTTGCGCATGTGGTCGGCGGGTTGTTCGAGCGGTGAGGAGGCTTATTCCCTTGCGCTCATGGTGCTTTCGCTCATGCCCGAAGCGCCGCAGCATGATGTGCGGATTCTCGCAACCGATATCAGCCGCAACATGCTCGAAAAGGGGCGTGCAGGCATCTACAACGAAGCTTCCATCGTGCCTGTGAGCCGTCAGATGCGCGCCGATTGGTTCAAGCGCGAACGCAAACCGGACGGAACCAAAGTGTGGCACGTGGGCGAGGAATTGCGCGCGCTTGTCGCGTTTCGCGAACTGAACCTCATGGATGAATGGCCCATGCGGCAGGCCTATCAAATCATCTTCTGCCGCAATGTCACGATCTATTTCGAAGAAGATGTGCAGGTTCAGATATTCAATCGGCTTGCCGCCAAACTCGCACCGGAAGGCCATCTTTATATCGGCCATTCCGAGCGCGTGGCGCAATGTGACCGCAGGCTTCTGCTCGACGGCAACACGATCTATCGCCTTGCGCGCGGAGAAGACCAGTGAACCGCGCGCGCCACCATCAAAGCGAGGCGGCACATCGCTTCGTGTGGAACGGCAAGCTCGTTGCGATCGGCGCATCCGCGGGTGGTGTGGAAGGCCTTATGAAAATCGTTTCGCGCTTTCCTGCCGATTGTCCCCCCACGCTTATCGTGCAGCATATTCCGCCGATGTTCGTGCATGGTTTTGCACAGCGTCTCAATCGCGTTTCGCCTGCGCATGTGGCGGAAGCGGAAGGCGGCGCTGCGCTGAAGCCCGGCTTCATCTATATCGCGCCTGCGTATTGTCATCTCGAAATCGCGATGGGGCCATCGGGTCCGCATTGCCGTTTGCGTCACGGCGAGCCCGTGAATGGTTTCAGGCCGTCTATCGATGTGCTGTTCCAATCCGTCGCGCGGCGCATGGGTGCGCGCGCCGTGGGCGTGATCCTGAGCGGGCTCGGCCGCGATGGCGTGCAAGGCTTGCTCGAAATGCGCAAGGCGGGCGGGCGCACGTTGGGCCAGGATCCCGCAACTGCCGTGCCTTATGCGATGCCGAAAGCCGCGTTCGAGATCGGTGCGGTGGAGCGGCAAATGCCGTGCGCGCGCATGGCTGCGGAAATCCTTGACCATTGCAACGCCGCACAAGGGATGTTCGCCCATGGCTGACGGTCACGCGATGCGCATTCTTGTCGTAGACGATCAGCGCGCGATGCGCACGCTCATCCGCTCCACCTTGTTCGCGCTTCATTGCAGCAACATCGTGGAATGCGGCGATGGCGAAGAGGCGTTGAGCGAGCTTTCGGTTGGCCATTTCGATCTCGTGATCTCCGATCTCAACATGCCGAATCTCGACGGGCTTGGGCTTTTGCGCGCGGTGCGCAGCAATCCCGATTTCGGGCGGCTGCCTTTCATCATGCTCACAAGCCGCGGCGAATCCGCGCTTGTGAAACAGGCCATCGATCTCGGCGTGAACAATTATGTCATCAAGCCGTTCAATCTCGTGACGCTGAAAAGCAAGATCGAGTCCGTGATGGGGCCGCTCGCATGACCGGGCTGCTTTCGCAACCGACGCGCATTCACTTGATCCAGGGCGATTGCCGCGTCACCGCCGATGCCGAAGTCGTCATGATGACGGTGCTCGGCTCCTGTATCGCTACGTGCATGCGCGATCCCATCGCGATGGTCGGCGGCATGAATCACTTTCTTTTGCCGGAAGGCCAGGGTACGGATCGCACGACATCGATGCGCTATGGCGCGCATGCGATGGAATTGCTCGTCAATGCGCTGCTCACACTCGGCGCGCGGCGCGAACGGCTTGAGGCGAAATTGTTCGGCGGGGCGCGCATGACCGATGGTCTCACCGATATCGGCGACAGGAATGCAGCATTCGCGGAGCGCTATCTCGAACACGAAGGAATCCGGTTTCTCGGCGGCAGTACGGGCGGGCGGCAGGCGCGTAAGCTGCAATTCTGGCCCGTGTCGGGGCGCGTGCGTCAGCTTCAGCTTGCGAAGGAACCTGAGACGCCGCTGCAATTGCCGCGCACGCCGCGCGAAACGGGCGCGGTGGAATTTTTTTAAAACCGTCATGGGCGGACTTGATCCGCCCATCCATCGCATCCGCGTCTGCGGGTGCAAAAGAATCTCTTCGGCACGCAGACGCGCGCCGGGCGGATGGCAGGGTCAAGCCCTGCCATGACGGAAAAAATGTTCAACGAGTCTGTTTCTTATCGAGCAGCATGCGCAGCTTCAGCGCGAGTTCCTGCCGCCGATAGGGTTTGCGGATCAGATGCACGCCGGGATCGAGATGGCCGTGATGCACGATCGCGTTCTCGGTGTAGCCCGATGTGTAAAGGATTTTCAGATCGGGCCTTAGCGCCGCGGCTTTCTCCGCCAATTGCCGGCCGCTCATGCCGCCCGGCATCACGATATCGGTGAACAACAGATCGACTTCCTCGCCGCGTTCGAGCATCGCGAGCGCGGCCACGCCATTATGTGCCGTTACGACATTGTAACCCAGATGCCGCAACAGCCCTTCGACATGCGTGCGCACGAGCTCGTCGTCTTCGACAAGCAGGATCGTCTCAAGCCCGCGCGGCTCCTCGCGCGATTGTGTGGTCGGCGCATCCATGTCTGCGGCCTCATAGGAACGCGGCAAATAAAGCTTGATTGTAGTGCCTTTGCCGAGCTCGGAATAGATTTTTACATGGCCGCCGGATTGCTTGACGAAACCGAACACCATCGAAAGGCCGAGCCCGGTTCCCTTGCCGACCTCTTTGGTCGAGAAGAACGGCTCGAATGCGCGTGCCATCGTCTCCTTGCTCATGCCCGCGCCCGTATCGGAGACGCTCACCAGCACGTATTGGCCGGGTGAAACCTCATTATGGATGGAGGCGTAGGTATCGTCCACATGGGCGTTGACGGTTTCGAGCGTGAGCTTGCCGCCGCCTGGCATCGCGTCGCGCGCATTGATGGCAAGGTTGAGAAGTGCGGATTCGAGTTGGGTGGGGTCGATCTGCGCGCGCCACAGGCCCGCGCCTGCCACCGTCTCGATCTCGATTTGCTCGCCCAGCGCCCGGCGCAGCAAATCATCCATGCGGGCGATGAGCTTGTTCACATCGGTGGGTTTGGGTTCCAGCGCCTGTTTGCGGGAGAAGGCGAGCAGACCTCTGGTAAGGTCCGCGCCGCGTTCGGCCGCCTTGCGCACCAACTCGGCCTGCGCGCGCAACGGCGGATTGTTCTCAAGGTCCTCCACGAGAATGTCGGCGTTGGCAAGGATGACGGTGAGCAGATTGTTGAAATCATGCGCCACGCCGCCTGTGAGTTGTCCCACGGCTTCCATCTTCACGGCCTGATGCAATTGCTGTTCGGCGAGTTTTCTATCCGTTATGTCGATGGCGAGGCCGTCCCATTGCGTATCGCCATTGGCAAGACGCACCGGCGTTGTATGGATCTGCCACCAGCGGATCTTGTTGTCGCGCGAGACTTTGCGGATTTCGATGACAAGCGTTTGCAGCTTGGCGCCGTGTTCCATCAGCGCGCGAATTTTACGCGGCCGGTCTTCGGGATGGGCGAAGTCGAGCAGCGTGATGTCTTTCTCGACGAATTCTTCCGGCTCGACGCCCAGCAATTCCTTCACGCCGGGACTGACATAGAGTTCGCGTATGCGCCCGTCGCTCGTCACGATGCGGCGATACAGGACGCCGGGCAGATTGTTCGCGAGCGACCGGAAGCGTTCGTCGCTATCTCTCAGCGCATCGGCGGTTTTATAACGTTCTTCCTGCAGGCGCACATTTTCACTGATCTGCCGTGCCAGTTCGATATTGGATGCGCTGAGCCGCGCGATGGCGGCACGTTGTGTTTCAACCTGTTCATGGCCTGCAGACATTTCCTTCCGTAGGCGGATAAGCTCCGTCACATCCTCCACGCGATGGATGATCCAGCGCACATTGCCGTTTCCATCGAGAACCGGCGTATTCAGGGGATCCCAATACCGCACTTCAAATCCGCCGCCTTCCGCTTCAGGCTTGCGGATATCGTATTTCTGATGGGCCATCGCGTCGGGCCGCTTGGTCTTGAGCACGCGCGCGAGCGAAGCTTTCAGATTGACCTCACCCGTGGCTTGGCGGTCATCGGGATTGTCCGGAAAAACCTCGAAGATATCGCGGCCCAGAATTTCCTCGCGCCTGGTCATCGTCGCGCGGCAATAGGCATCGCTGATCGCGACAATTGTTAAATCCGGCGAGAGGATAAGGAAGAGGCCCGGGGCCGCTTCGAACAGCGTGCGAAAGTCGGGCTCAGCCGAAGATTGCAGGCTCGGTTGTTCCCCGCCCTTTGGAATATCTGGATTCAAGAAAGCCGCCCCATGGACCGAACACCCTAACACTTCGTGCTGTAACTACAAAGAGCGTTCCAATAAACACCAGTGCACATGGGAATAATGGCCAATATTACGAATATGAAATCCGTTTAAGATTCTTCGGCCGTATGACGCGGCATCTTCGCCAGGCTTGCCTGATAAAGGTCTTCCACGCTGTGGATATAGGCGTGGCGCGGATCGCTCACGGCAGGCCGCACGACGGGGCCTTCGATATAACGGATGCCTGAATTTATTCCGTGCAATACGAGACTTGTCGTATTGACGCCAAGAACAAAGGATTCCGTTCCTGCCTCGCGGGCCTGTTTCGTCAGCGTATTCATGCGTTCGAACGCTTGTTTTTCCGGTTCGCGGGCGTTGACCGTCATGCCGAGGGCATAGGTGCCGGTCTTGGAGAATTGCGCGCCTGCATTGTCGCAATGATCGGCCATGCAGATGACGTGATGCGTGCCGCGCGACACCTTCGGAATTTCCTGGGCGAGCCGGATGTTCGGGACGCCCTGATCGATGCCGAACACGATGAAACCGAGATCGCGCAAAATATCCTGCGGGATCTGGCGATAGACCGCGTGATAGCCCATCCAGAATTTCGGCCGCGCGATCGTTTCGAAATGCACGGGGATCGCGAGCAGCACGCGCAGGCCCGCGCTGGTCAGCCGTGTTGCGCGCGTAACGCATTCCTGGAATGCGAGTGTATCGAGCGCCGCCTGATCGCTTTCCTCTTCCGCGACGCAGAACCCGAAATTGGGTTTCGCGATATCGGTGTGGAATTGGCTGAAGGTCGGCTGGCAGATATAGGTGAGCACCACCTGTTTCGCCGTATCCCATAGCGGGCGATAGAGGAACGCGATATCGCGCGATGCGATGCGATGCATACCGCTTTCATTCGTGAAACCAAGGCTGAAATTGCGCCCGCCGATTTCCTCGACCGCGTGACGCGCGCTTTTGTTCGGTTCGGCGGTGACAATCGCTTCCTTGCCGTGACGTTCGAGCAGAAGGTCCAACGCCGCATTCCTGTTCGTGCCCGTCGGCAGAGCCGAAAGGTCGACCTGGCTCACGAGGTTGCGCAACGCCACGCGCGCGCCATTCTCGCCGAACAGACGCTTGCACACTTCTTCCGCAATCGCAGCACAGTGGAATTCGGCCTGCTCCGCCGACAGATCGCGAAACATCACGAGATAGGAAAGCTCATCCAGGCACACATAGGTATCGCCGGGGCCAAGCCCGCGTTTGATCGCCGCTTCGAAGAACAGCCGCACATGCTCCGACATGCGCTCCCATTTGTCGCCGAGGCGCGCTTTGAGCGAAGCGAGATCGAGCATATGGATCTTGCCGGCGGAGGTGATCTTCTGGTCATCGGATGTGTGGCTCGCGTCGGCCAGCGAGGCTTCGTGATGACCGCTCATGGGAGGTTACGCCTCTGAGGCGATGCGCGTGTTGCCGCCCGATTCGATAAGGCGCAACAGATCGCGGGCCGTGAACGGCTTGCGGATCACGCCATCCGCCCCGAACTTGACCGCGATGGTGAGGAAATCGGTTTTGTTGCGGCTGCCCCCGCCGCTCATCACATGCACGACCGCACCCGGAAAACGGCGCTTGATCTCCAGCAGCGTCTCAAGCCCCTCCTTGTTGGGCATGAGGATGTCGAGCAGCACGACGTCCACATTGCTGGAGGCGATCGTCGCCATCGCTTCGTCGCCGTCATCGGCCACGAGCACGCGATAACCCTTCTGCTCAAGCGGATAGCGGAACGTCTCGCGGATCAGCGGATCGTCATCGACAATCAGAATCGTAGTGCGGCCTATCGCCATCAAAAACACCGTTCGCCGCAGCGACGCAGCAATGCAACTTATCGTAAGATCAGGAGCTTAATGAAAGGAAAATATTGACCAATATGCATTTCGACTATTGGGATTTTGTAAGTATTTGACCGGAAACGCAATATTCGCGCGGCCCTGACACAATTGTGACAGTCGGGAACTTCCCCCAAGTACTGGCAACCATGCGCAAACCTTTACCGGAGATTGTGGTTAAACGGCTTGAAAGCCCGTTTGTCCTGAGGCCGCACACTCTCAAACGGCTCTCGTGTCGCCGGTTGATCGCCCGCCGTAGCGCCGAGCGGACGTGTCAGGATGAATATCAGCGTGACGGCGGGAACTTTACTTGCCGCGAATGCACGGTTTGCGTCACTCGTATTTGGACCTGCCGGGAACGTAAGGCACGGGAAAATATACCAATTCGCGCGGCCTGTCGTGTTTCTATCCACGAATTATCTCCGCTCAATCCGCATGAGCATCGGCCGCGCTATGTTCATCGGCGGATGAATAGGAAGGATTGCGTTCTTGGCGATGAATGACGGTTTGCATCTATCCGCTGCTGGTGCGGCTTTTATCAAATCTTTCGAGGCGTGCCGCGAGGCGACGGACGATGGCCGCTTCAAGGCCTATCTTTGTCCCGCTCACGTGCTCACGATCGGCTGGGGTCATACCAATCGCACGACGCCTGCGTTCACGATTGATACTGTGTGGACGCAAGCCCAATGCGATAATGCGTTTGTACAGGACATGTCCGTCAACGAAACCGCGGTGAAGCGGCTCGCGAAAATCACGCTCGATCAGAACGAGTTCGACGCGCTTGTCTCATTCGCGTTCAATTGCGGCGTCGGCAGTCTCGCGGGTTCGACGCTGCTGCGGAAATTGAATGCGGGCGACCGCGACGGCGCAGCGCTTGAATTCGGCAGATGGATTCGTGCGGGCGGCAAGGTGCTGCCCGGTCTCGTCAAGCGCCGCATGGCCGAAGCGCTTCTGTTTCGCAGGCTTGACGATATTGCACCGGCAGGCGAGCCCATGGTGCATGCTGTGACGGCTTGATTTGTCGGCTCACGGATCATTTGCTAGCGTGCCCGCATGTTTCTTGAAATCCAGAATCTTCTCAATCCTGACGAGATCGCGCGGCTCAACACACTCGCGCAAGACGTGAAATTCGTCGAAGGGCGGCTTTCCAATCCGGCCAATGATACCAAGCATAATCTTCAGGCAGATTTGAGCGATCCGCGTTATGCGGAGTCCTCGCAGATCGTGGGCACTGCGCTCATGCGCAGCCGCGAATTTCGGGATTTCGCATTTCCGCGCCGTTTCGCGCCGCCGCTTCTGTCGCGCTACGAACCGGGCATGAAATACGGCGTGCATGCCGATTCCGCCTATATGGCGATTGCCGGTGGCGCGTTGCGCTCCGATCTTTCCTGCACCGTTTTCATCTCCGATCCGATGACTTACGAGGGCGGCGAACTTGCCGTGCATCTCGGCGCGCGGCCTAGTCTGTTCAAAGGCTCGCCGGGCTCCGCGATTGTTTACCCCTCAACGACGTTGCACGAGGTTGCGCCCGTGCGGTCGGGCGTGCGGCTGGTCTCGCTTACCTTCATCGAAAGCCTCATACCCGATCAGACCAAGCGCAATCTGCTTTTCGAATTGAACGAGGTCGGCGCGCTAGAAGGCCTCAACATGCAATGGCAGAGTCGCGTGCGCTTTGAAGCGGTACGGCAGAATTTGTTGCGCATGTGGTCCAGCTAAACTCTCTACCGTCATGGGCGGATCTGATCCGCCCATCCATCGAGCGCGCGGCCGCGTGCTGGTCTAATCCTTTTTTGGATGGATGGCCGGGTTAAACCCGGCCATGACGGATAGTAGTATTAAATAATCGCCGCAACAGCTTCGTGATTTTGCACCAAAGCTTCAATCCATTTCAACGCGCGCTTGATTTCGTCTGCAAAATGCTCGCGCGATTGTTGCAGCACTTGCGCGCGCAATTCGCGCGAATAGGCCTGATCCGGCGATTTCGAGTAGCGCGTGAGCGCCGGACTTCGCATGAGCGATGCGATACGCGCCGGCGAAGCGTCGAAACCGAAATGCTGAAGAATCTCTGTCAGCGACTCATCCGTCGCCGTGAGAAATTTCTCGAAATCGACCGGCAGGACGCGCGCGCCATTTGCGGCAAGAACGCTTTGTTGCGTGAGTTTTTCGGTGAGCCAGCTCATCGCCGCCAATTCGCCAAGCGTTTTCGGTTGTGCGATCGTGGAATCATTCAGAAGTTTTCGGAGCCTGCTCAAACGTTCCGGCCCGAAGCCGTTCAAGTCGCTTGCCGCATAAGGCCCGGCCAGCAGCGTGGCGATATAAGGCTCCGCAGCGACGCTTAAATACACGGCGCGTGCATCGGGCTGCGCGTCCATCAATCTGTTTCCCAATCGCGCAACGCTGCTTGTCGCTTTCAGGACGACCGCGCGCGTGGAATCAAAACCGCGGCTCCACAATTTCAGGAACGTCTCGAACAACGCATCGGGTGCTTTGCCGAAATCATAAAGCTCGGCAAGCGTGCGCAGCGGCAAAGGCTCGCGCAGTGAAAGCACGCCGTCGCCTTCATCGAGAAGGCGCGACAGCAATGTCGAACCCACATGTCCGATGTGGAAAATGAAATGCAGCGGTTTAACGTCGATATCTGAAAGCCGTGCTTCCATCGCGCCGACCGGTACCCAGGCCGCTTCCATCTGGCGCGTGAACATGCGCTCATCGAGAAAGCTTGCCGCGCGATAATCGACCTCGCTCATGCGAACGACAAGCGCGCGCTCAAGCTGCGGCCCGAGCTTCTGCGGATAAAGTGCCGCCGATCCGCCCAGCTCGTTCAGATCGATCATTTTTTGCGCTTCGGCAGGAATGCGTTGATGAGTGCGGAGAATGTCGTCATGCGGATCGTCGTCGCATCGCATTCGGGCGAAAGCTTGCCCGCCATTTCCAGCATGATCGTGCCATGCAGCGGCACCCAGAACACATGGCCGATGAGTTCGGGATCGCCCTCGATCAATCCCTCCTTCAACAGCGCGCGCACATAATCCGTCATCGTGTTGCGTGCGCGCGCCGTCGCCCGCACGAGATCGGGATATTTCTCCTCATCCGGCTGCGAAACATCAAACATGAGGCGATAGGCCGAAGGCTCGCGCTTGGCGAAATCCACATACGCATCATAGACCGCGCGCGCCCGCATCGGCGCTGGCCCCGGCTTCGCAAAAGCCGCCTCGAGCGCGTCCGCAAAACGGTCGAAGGCGCGCGCGCGCACGGCGGCAAGCATCGCGTCCTTGTCCTTGAAATAGCGATAGGGCGTCATAGGGCTGACGCCGAGTTCGGTTGTCAGCTCCTTCAGTGTAAAGTCTTGGCGCCCCCGTTCGGCGAACAGGCGCGTGGCCGCGTCGATCAATTTCTCGCGGAAATCCTCGATTTCGGCTTTGGACAGCGGTTTCGGCATTTATCGACCTTGGAGCCCTTGCGTAGCGCAGTTGTTTATCATATAAATTTATTCCATAAACAACTATGATCCTACCCGGGAGGCCCCGCCATGAACGCACCCGTCAAGCTGAACCCCTTTCTTGCCGGCAATTTCGGCCCCGTTCGCAGCGAGGATGATTTCGCCGATCTGCCCATCAAGGGCGAAATCCCCGCCGCACTTTCAGGCATGTTCTACCGCAACGGCCCCAATCCGCAATTCGAACCGCGCGATCCGAACCATCACTGGTTCGCGGGCGACGGCATGCTTCATGCGTTTCATGTGGAAGGCGGCCGCGTCTCCTATCGCAATCGTTATGTGCGCACGCCGCGCTGGGAGATCGAGCACAAGGCCGGCCACTCCATGTTCGGCACCTTCGGCAATCCGCTGACGACCGATCCGAGCGTGATGGGCGAGGACAGCGGCGTGGCGAACACGAACATCGTGCTCCATGCAGGCCGCCTGCTTGCGCTTGAGGAAGGCCATCAGCCGTTTGAGGTCGATCCGAAGACGCTCGGCCCGCGCAGCTATCTTGACTATGCGGGCAGCGCGAAGCGCTTCACCGCGCATCCCAAATTCGATCCCGAAACGGGCGAGATGGTGTTCTTCGGTTATATGGCAGGCGATATGCCGCTGACCGCGAACATTGCCTATGGCGTTGTGGATGCGAAAGGCACCGTGACGCGGCTCGACCGGTTCGAAGCGCCGTTCGCGAGCATGGTGCATGATTTCATCGTCACGCGCGGGCATGTGGTATTTCCCATTCTGCCCGCCACGCTCAGTCTCGACCGCGCGATGAAAGGCATGCCGCCGATTGCATGGGAGCCGGACGCGGGTGCCTATCTCGGCGTGCTCGCACGCAATGCGGGCATCGAAACGCTGCGCTGGTTCAAGACGGATCCGAATTACGTCTTCCATTTCATGAATGCGTGGGAAGAAGGCTCGAAGATCTTTATCGACGCGATGGAATATCCGGCAGCACCCTTGTTCCCGAATGCGGATGGAACGCCCGGCAAGCGCAGCTTCGCGGTGCTGAAACGCTGGACCATTGATCTTGCGGGCGATACCGACACGATCAAACGCGAAGTGCTGAACGATGTCGCGGGCGAATTCCCGCGTGTGGATGACCGGCGTGCGGGCCTTTCCTATCGCCATGGCTGGACGGCGGCGCATATAGCGGGCGATCTGGAAACGCAGTTCGACCGCATCGCGCATGTCGATCTGCAAACCGGCCGCAAGCAGGAATTCGTGTTCGCGGATGGCGACATACCGGGCGAGCCCGTCTTCGTGCCACGCGATGCGCAAGCCGAGGAAGGCGACGGTTTCGTTGTCACGATCGTCTATCGCAGTGCCGAGAACCGCAGCGATTTCGCCGTGTTCGAGGCGCAGGATATCGCCAAAGGCCCCATCGGAACCGCGATGCTGCCGCGCCGTGTGCCATTTGGCTTCCATGGCAATTGGGTAGACGCATCGCAACTCTGAACGCGTAAGCGCAATCCCGCGAAGTGTGAGCGGTTCGCGTCAGATTGCGCGACCAATAGAGAATCCGGCATCATCGGCGCATGCGTCGATTCATGGCCGCCTTTGTATTCGTGCTCCTGCCGTTCGCGGCGAAAGCGGAAACCGTCGCGCGCTGGGTGCAACTCGGCCCCGGCGGTGCAGCGCAAGCGCGCGTCCTTGTGACGGACGAAAAATGTCCCGCGATTGAAATCAACGGCGCGCAAATCCCGATGCAGGAACGCGCGGCCCCCGATGCCGCCTTCGCCGTACGGCTTTGTTCCGCCGATGTGCCGAAGGATTCGAAATCTATCTCTGTGATGGGCGCGGCGCTGCCCGTGCCCGTCAGCGCGCCGCAACGCATTCTTGTGCTCGGCGATACGGGCTGCCGCATCAAGGGTTCGACGGTGCAGGCCTGCAACGACCCCACGAAATGGCCGTTCCCCGCGCTTGCCGCGAAGGCCGCCGCGACGAAACCCGATCTCATCATCCATGTCGGCGATTATCTTTATCGCGAGAGTGCATGCCCCGCGGATGATGCGCGCTGCGCGGGCAGCCCATCGGGCGATGATTGGCCGGCATGGAATGCGGATTTCTTTGCGCCGGCCGCGCCGCTGTTTGCAGCGGCGCCCATGGTTTTCGTGCGCGGCAATCATGAAGATTGTCCGCGTTCCGGCGCGGGCTTCCTGCGCCTCATGGGTCCGAATACCGATGCGCATGCGCCGTGTGCGCATCTTGCGCCTTACGCCGTACCGATTGGCGGTGTGACGCTTGCCGTGATGGATGATGCGGATGCGCCCGATCAAATCCCGGATTTGCGTCTCCTATCCGAATATCGCGCGGATTTCGCGGCGCTCGCAAAGCTTGCACCCGAGCCCTTGTGGCTTACCGTGCACCGGCCTTTGTGGGGTGCTGTGACGGGACCGCTTGGTCTCACGGTCGGCGGCAATGCCACGCTTATCGCAAGCCTCGACAGGGATGCGCTGAAGCCTGTTTCGCTCATGCTATCCGGCCACATCCATGCATTCGAAGTGTTGAATTATAAAGGTAATGTCCCGCCGCAAATCCTCGCCGGCAACAGCGGCGACAATCTCGATCCCGCGCCCACCGATCTCTCCGGCATCGATCTTTCGGGACAGTACGTGACGGATGGGCTTGCGCGTAACGCGTTCGGCTTTCTGCTCATGACGCGCAGCGACAAAGGCTGGAACGTCGAAGTGCATAACGCGGACGGCGCGCTTGCGATGACATGCGTGTTTGCGAACGGACGCGTCGATTGTCCGAAATGAACGAAGAGACGCGTCACGCCGAAATCATTCACGAAGAAGCCGATATCGCACGCTCCTATGCGAGCACGACGACACAGGCCCAGCGCAACCGCGCCTTCGGCATTTTGTTCATCAGCCTTGTGTGCATGGGCGCTGGGCAGACCGTGCTGTTCGCGATCCTGCCGCCGCTTTCGCGCCAGCTGGGCCTGAACGAATTGCAGACGACCACGATCTTCGCGATCTCGGCGACGATATGGGTTTTCTCATCGACCTATTGGGGCAAGAAAAGCGACCGCTGGGGTCGCAAGCCCGTCATGCTGCTGGGCCTGCTCGCGTTTGCGATTTCGTTTGCGCTGTTTGCGAGCGTCATGCTTGCAGGCCTGCATCACTGGCTGCCTGCGTTCCTCGTGTTTCCGCTCATGATCGCGTCGCGCTCGCTTTACGGCACATTCGGCTCCGGTACGCAGCCATCGGCGCAGGCTTATGTCGCCGACCGCACGATGCCGCATGAGCGTTTGCAGGGTGTGGCGACGATCGGCGCCGCTTTCGGCCTCGGCACGACGGTCGGTCCCGGCATTGCGACGTTGCTCGCTGCGATTGGTCTGCTCGCGCCGTTCTATTTCATTTCGGCGCTGGCAGTCGCGAGCGCGGCGGCGATCTGGTTCCTGCTGCCCGAACGCACCCCGCCGAAACAGCAAGTGCAAACTGTGAGCACGCTGCGCTGGTACGATCCGCGCGTGTTGCCCTTCGTGCTGTTCGCCATTGGCCTTTCGACCGCGGCGGCCATTCCCATTCAGACGATGGGATTCTTCTTTATGGATGTGCTGAAGATCAAACCGGACTCGACTGCGGAATTCATTCTCGTGGGCCAGATGGCCTCATCCATGTCGGCGCTGTTCGCGCAATTGGTCGTCGTGCAGCGGTTCAATTTCTCGGCGCGCAATCTAACGACCTGGGGTCTCGGCATCGCGTTTGCGTCCTGTGTGATTTTCCTACTTTCGCATCAATTCGGCCCGCTTGTGTTTGCGCTTGTGCTGTCGGGATTGGGCTTTGGTATGTCGCGGCCGGGTTTCGCATCCGGCGCATCGCTTTCGGTCGCGCCGCATGAGCAGGGCGCGGTCGCAGGCATCATCGGTGGTGCGAGTGCGACGGGCTTCATCGCGGGCCCGCTTATCGGCGGCATGTATGAGATTTCGCCGTTCCTGCCTTATGCGTTTGGTGCGGTGATGATGGTCGTGCTGTTCGCATACACGCTGCTTTCGCCGACGCTGCGCAATGCGGGCATCATTCCGCCCGATGCGGAGATCGTGGAAGAGTCCCCGGCGACTCCTGTTGCCAACGCTTAAACCAACTTGTCATGGCCCGCACTCCGGCGGGCCATGACAGTTTTTATGATGTTTTGGATTTAATCTCCGCATTCATGCGGTCGAGCAAGGCTTTCGTCGCGAAGCCATCTACGGGAATGTTGCGCGCTTGCTGATATAAGCGCAGCGCCGCTCGCACTTTACGACCCAATACACCATCGACCGCGCCAGGATCGTAACCGAGTACGAGAAGATCGCGCTGCATCTGTAATCGTTCATTCTTGCCGAGCGGTACCTCATCGCGCGGCCAAGGTGCTACGATCCCATTCGCGCCGCCGATGCGCAATGCCAATTCGCAAATGCCAAGCGCGTAAGACACCGCGTTATTGTATTTCAGCACGGCCTTGAAATTGCCGAAGACGAGAAACGCAGGCCCGCGTGCGCCCGCGGGCAGGATGATCGCGCCTGCTTCCGGACTGTCCGGCAGATCCGCGCCGAGTGCGGTCTTCACGCCCAGCGCGCGCCAATCGGCGATCTGTTTAGTGCTATCGACGTCTGCCTGCTCGTAAGGGAAATTCGCGGGCAGGCGCACTTCATATCCCCATTGCGCGCCGGACTTCCAGCCGACGCCTGCAAGCAGCGACGCTGTGGAGCCAAGCGCATCGGCGGCCGAATTCCACAAATCCTTTTTGCCGTCGGCGTCGAAATCGACGGCGTGCGCGAAATAGGCGGTGGGTACGAATTGTGTCTGGCCGAACGCGCCTGCCCATGAGGATTTCATCATATCCGGTTTAAAGCCGTCATTCTGCACCATCTTCAGCGCTGCGATGAGTTCGGGCCTTGCGTAATCCACGCGCGGGCCATCAAAGGCAAGTGTCGCGAGCGCCTCGAAAAGATTGAACGACCCCATGGAACGGCCGTAATCGGATTCCATACCCCAGATCGCGACAAGGATTTCCTTCGGCACGCCATAGCGCTGTTCGATCTGCGTGAGCGTTGCTGCGTTCGCCGCCAGCATTGCCTGGCCGTCGGCAATGCGGCGCGGCGAAACGGCGGTGTCGAGATAGTCCCAGATCGGCCGCACGAATTCCGGCTGCGCGCCATTTAATTGCCAGACGCGCGGATTGAACGCGACATGGCCGAGCGCTGCGTCATAGGTCGCATCCGTGATGCCTGCCGCATGCGCCTGAACACGGAAGCTCGCGATGAACTGGGCGAAATTGGCGCCCGGCTCATAAGGCGCGCCTGTGGGCGGGGCGATGGGAAGCGAAACCGTCGATGTCGCGCGTTGCGGCGTCACGGGCGCCTCGCAGGAGGCGAGGCTCACGGCGAGCGCCAGGGCGCCCAAGCCTTCCAAAACGCGATGAAGAATGGAACTTAGCGCCCGCATGATTCCTCTTTTGCCTGCCCGAACAAAGTCTTAACACAGAATCGCGCGGGCGTTGACAGGCCATGTCCGCCCCACTAGGTTCCGCGCCTCTTTTCGGGCGGCTTCCGCCTTTTACTTGGACGATGTGACATGAAGGTTCGCAATTCACTGCGCTCGCTCAAGAAGCGCGACAAGGACTGCCGTATCATCAGGCGGCGGGGCCGGACCTATGTCATCAACAAGAAGAATCCGCGCTTCAAAGCCCGGCAGGGATAATCCATTAGCTATGGTGATTTTTCAGCGTGGCGGATTTCCGGTCCGCGCGGTAAAATTCGCTATGCGCTTTGTGTTCGCTTTCGCCTTCGTCATGCCGTCGCTTGCCTTCGCGGCGGATACGAAACCGGCAGCTTCTCCCGCACCGGTTGCGCCCGCCCAGCAGATCGACAAATTGTTCGCGACGCTCAGCACCGACATTTCGGAAGACGATGCGCGCGTGATCGAAGCCAAGATCGAAACGCTCTTCAATCAATCGGGAAGCGCGACCGTTGATCTGCTCATGACGCGCGCAGGCGCCGCCGTCGAGGCGGGCGATACGAAAACGGCAAGCAAGCTGTTCGAATCCGTCACCGACCTCGCGCCCGATTATGCGGAAGGCTGGCACAATCGCGCGGCGTTGCAGACCGCAGCGGGCGATGATGAAGGCGCGATGATCTCGCTGCAGAAAACGCTCACGCTGAACCCGCGTGAATTCGCGGCCTATATGCAGCTTGCGCAGATGCTTGAGGATTACGG
>Ga0210396_10002992_pt1:2500-16991 | contig 16991 bp, 17 predicted proteins | sample IncBWH17OmetaG_FD_155466 | JGI IMG/M metagenome (GOLD analysis project Ga0210396, IMG submission 155466) | Forest soil microbial communities from Barre Woods Harvard Forest LTER site, Petersham, Massachusetts, United States - Inc-BW-H-17-O ... | reverse complement strand
GAAACCTTGCTTCGCTACGCTTCGCAAGCCTTCCCACAGCTGTCACCATCAAATGCGCAGATTGATCTTTTTTCAACATACAAGGGTCGGGGTGAGGGCCGTCTTCGATTTTCGTTTGCCCAAACGGCTGCGTTTTCGCTTCACCTGTACGCCGCGCAGGCTCCGCCACGTCGGCCCAACTTCAAGTTTGCCAACGGCGGCTAACGCTGACAATTGATACGCCCGATTTGACGTGCCGGCTTGCGTACGAGATCCTCAAGGGCGCGACGCAGCGTTCGTGCTCGCGATTCAGTTCTGCCGATTTAAGCGATTTCTCGTGACGCTTCCTCTCGATTCGCCGCAAACACCCCGCGATACGCCCGCACAAAATGATGAGCTGGCGCGGCCGGTGGCGTCCGACGTTCGCCCCGCAGGCGGCGGGGTGGTCTCCTGGATCGTGCTCCTGACGATTACCGCTGCTGCGCTCGCCATTACCTTTGCCCATTTTCCGCCGACTTTCAAAAAGCTCGGTCTGTTGGGTGTGGCCTACGGCGTACTGGTCGGCCTGGCCGGAGTCTGGCTGGCGCCCTCGACTGCGCGCGTCCGCCTCCGGCCCTGGTTATGGACGTTTCTAGTGGTGATCCTGGCCGTCGCCGGCCAGATTGGCATCGCGGTGGAATCTTTTCGTCTGACCTGGGCGGAGGAGCAGCGGCTCGAGCGAGCCAACCCGAATCAATTGCTGGCCCGACAGCTGCTCGAGTCGGTCCAGGAACCGCCCGACGCAAAGTCACAGGCCTCGCTCGACGAGTTTCGACGCACCCACGTCCGAGCGGGCGACTCTTTCGGCGACTATCTCGAATTTCGCGTTTCCAATTTGGGCATTCGTTCTAGATGGGGGGCGGAGTTGTTTTGGGCGGCCGAGGTGGTTCTGGGCGGCCTGGCCGCGGGGTGGATCTTTTTCAGGCGGAGCGGGGCAAAGTCCTTCTGCCCTTCCGCCACCGGCGGCTGCGTTTGACGCCACGGGCGGCTCCGCTAAGCTGGAAGAATGACCCTCAAGCCGCCGCATCCGCAGCCCAATTTGGGAAGGGCGACCATGATCGTGGGAGTCGGCACTGACATCGTCGAGATCCCGCGCATCGGCAAGATGATCGAACGGCACGGCGAGCACTTTCTGCAGCGGGTCTACACGGAGGAGGAAATCCGCTACTGCCAGCGGCGCAAGGAATCGTTTCAGCACTTTGCCGGTCGCTGGGCCGCCAAGGAGTCTGTGATGAAGACCCTCGGCACGGGCTGGACGCGGGGCGTCGGCTGGCTCGATATCGAAGTGGCCACCAAGCGCTCGGGCCAGCCGGTGATCAACATTCGCGGCAGCGCTCGCGAAATTGCCGATCACCTGGGCATTGGCGAAGTTCTGATCTCGATCTCGCACTGCCGCACCTACGCCATGGCCACGGCGATTGCATTGGGATTGCCGCGGCACGACAGCGTGAAGTGACCGAACCTGCAAAGTGACCTCCGGGCAAGGTATCATTTCGGCGAATCGGCCGACCCTGCAGGTTGCAACGGCGGCGCTCAGTTTCGAACAAAGACCTATCGAACAGAAATACGGTGAAGGAGGCTTTGGGCTCATGTACCTGGCGAACCGCCTGGCGGAGTATGCGTCGAAGTTGCGATACGACCAGCTGGACCCGGCCACCGTTCACGAAGTGCGCCGCCGGCTGATCGACTCTCTGGCGTGTGCGCTGGGAGCCTACGACGCCGGCGCTCCGTCGGTCGCGCGGCGCGTCGCCGGCCGCGTCAACTGCCAGCCGGGGGCCAGCTTTCTGGGCGGCCGCAACAAGACCGTGCCGCCGCTGGCCGCGTTTTGTAACGGCATCCTGTTTCGCTACCTCGACTACAACGACACCTATCTCTCCCTCGAGCCCGCTCACCCCAGCGACAACTTCGCGGCCGTCCTCGCCGCGGCCGAGGCGGCCGGCGCCGGCGGCAAAGAAATCATTACGGCCGTTGTGCTCGCCTACGAAATCCAGTGCCGGCTGTGCGACGCCGCGTCGATCCGCAAGCACGGCTGGGATCATGTGACTTACGGTGCCTTTTCGACGGCGGCGGCCGCGGGCAAGCTGCTCAAGCTGAACGCCGAACAAATCACGCAGGCTCTTAACCTGGCCGGCACGCCCAATGTCACGCTGCGACAAACGCGGGCGGGCGAATTGTCCGAGTGGAAGGGCTGCGCGTTCGCCAATGCTTCGCGAAACGGAGTCTTCGCCGCGCTGCTCGCTGCGGAAGGGCTGACGGGGCCCGCGCCGATCTTCGAGGGCGAAATGGGATTCTTCAAACAGGTCTCCGGACCGTTGACGCTGCCCAAGTTGGGGGGTGAAGTCGGTGGCGACGACTTCATGATCAAGAAGACGTCCATCAAGTTCTGGCCCGCCGAGTATCACTCGCAAAGTGCCATTCATGCGGCCCTCGAGCTGCGTCGCGAAATTCGCGATCGCTCCAAGATCCAATCGATCGACATCGAATCGTTCGACGCGGCCGTCGACATCATCGGCAAGGATCCGGAGAAATGGCGGCCCAAGACCCGCGAGACGGCAGACCACAGCCTGCCCTATTGCACGGCCGTCGCGCTCATGGATGGCGACGTCACGCTGGACTCGTTCAGCGACGCGCGGCTGCATGACGAGGCCCTGCTCGACCTGGTCGCTCGGATCAAGATCCATCGGAACGCCGACCTCACGGCCCGTTATCCCAAGGGAATTCCCAACCGCATCACCGTCACCCTGCAGGACGGCACCCAGCTGACGGCCGAAAACGAATTCCCCCGTGGCCACGATCAGAACCCGATGACCGACGAGGAAGTCGCCGCGAAATTTCACCGCACAGCGAAGGGACGCCTCGACGCAGCCGCCCAAGAGCGGGTGCTCGATCTGTGCTGGCACCTTGAGTCGCTCGACGACGTCGGCAAGCTCTTCGCGCTCTTCCCGCCGGCGTGATTGGGGGCGCGTGATTGTAGGGTGTGACAAGGCCGCAGGCCGCGGGCACACCGATTCTCTGGCGGTTGACGAAATGGTGTGCCGGCGCTCGCTGGTCACACCCTGCGACACTGATCACCGTCAATGAACGGCGACTACTTCGCCAAGTCGACTTCGTAGCATGCGGCTTCGGCGTCGTTGCGGACGAGCAGATGCTTTCCCGCCAAGGCCGGGCAGTTCCACGTCTTGCCGGTGAGAGCGGGTACTTTGCCGTGCTCCACGAGCTTTTTGGGGTTGGCCTCGATCAGGACGACCGGTCCCGGCTCCGTCTGCACGATGATCAGATCGTCGACCAGCAGAATCTGGCCGTGCCCGTAACGGCCCCCCTTCCATTTTTGCTGCCCGGTTTTCACGTCCACGCACTGCATGATGCCGTCGTCGAGCCCGTACACGTAATCGCCGTAGAGTACGGCCGTCGTGAATTTGGTCTTCATGTGGCGGCTCGGTTGTTCCCAGACCGGGGTCGCCGACCAGGTTCCCTTGTCGTCACGAGCGATTTTGAGCAGTTGGCTTCCTTTCGCGTAGCCGGCCGTGAGCAGGACCTGGTCCGGCGCCCCAGCGTGCACGATCGGCTGCGAACACATTACGCCGTCTTCGTTCGACCAGTCGTAATGCCAAAGGACCGTTCCGCTGCGGGGGTCGTGTCCCGTGAGTCCGCGCGTGGTGTTGTTGAGAATCTGCGCCGAGGAGCCGAACGTCGCCAGCATGGGCGAAGCGTACGCCGCCGGATCGTGCCCCTTGGCCCACACGCGCTCGCCGCTCTCGCGCTTGTAGGCCGCCAGGCTGGCGTCCGCCTTGCCGGTCGGATCGACGATCACCAGGTCGTCCACGATCAAAGGGGATCCGCTCACGCCGTGACCGGGAAAATCGCCACCGACATCGGCCAGGATGTTCTTCGACCAGATGACGTGTCCCGTGCCGCCGTCGAGACAATTGAAGATGCCCGTCGCCCCGACGGAATAGACGCGGCCTTCGTAGATCGTCGGCGTGGACCGCGGACCGGGTCCGCCCATCAATTGCGTCTTGGGGAGCTCGGCATCATCCTTGTGCACCCAAACTTCGCGGCCCGTTTTCAGTTCGCGGGCGACGACGCATTCCTGATTGCCCCGCTGCTCGAGCGTGAAGGCATACCCGCCAACGACGGAAAAGCTGCCCCAGCCCGCCCCCGTTGGCACGCGCCACAGCTCGCGCGGCGGATGCTCGTTCCAGTCCCGCGCCAGCTTCACGTTATGCAGCACGGCCGTCCGATCGGGGCCCTGGAACGCGGGGAAATCGGTCAAACGGTTCTCGACCAGCTTGATCCCCTGCCCTTCGAGCTCACCGGTCTGCGTGGCGAAGCTGGCGGTCTTGCGCTGCGAACGCAGCGCGAAATTGACGTGCGTATCTCCGCTGAGGCCGGTGACTTCGAACAGCGAGAGATAGGGGATCGTGGCGAAGAGGAACAGACCGAGCACCGCTCCCCGCACCGACCAGGGGACGGGGATAAAGAAAATCCAGGCCGTCCACAGAATCCAGAGCGTGGCCGGGAAGAATCCCGCGAAGACCAGCCACGCGGGCGCCTGGTCCCCGTTATAGGCGAAGACCAGGAACGCATAGAACGCCGACCAGATGGCGAACACGATGCCGAAGGCGATCCAGGCGGTGCGGCGACTGAACTGCGGGGCCAGCCCCAGCGTCAAGAGCATGATGGCGGGCGTCGCGATCAGCAGCATGACCAAAAACCGCGGCTCGATCACCCGGTATTGCGAGTACGTCACCAGCTCGCGCCCGTAGGCGTAGGGCAGGACCACGGTGGCTGCCATCGCAAGAACCAATCGCGTCCGGCTCACGATGGCCTGCCAGCCGCAACGCGCTCCGGCCGTCGTTAAAGCGAGGCTGGGAGCATTTTCCGACATCGCCGACATGGATCTCTCCCGAGGAAACGATTGCTGCAATCAGACATCATCTACGGTAATCGATCCATCCGCCGAAGGAAAAGGCGCCCCAGGATCGGCGGCGAGGCCGCTTGACTTCGCTCGCGCGGCGAGCGAGTCTTGGATCGTCGATGAGCGACCGTTTGCTACAACCCAACCACGAGCGCCGCCTGCTGACCACGTTTCGGCACGTCGACGAACTCGTTTCGCAGGCCGTGGCGCGGCTTGAGCCGGCTTCCTCCGACTCGCCCCTATCCGAGTTTGTGCGCGACGGCCAGGCCGCGCAGTACCAGGCGGCGGCGGCATTTCTGAACGGATTCCGCGAGCGGATGGGTCGCTTTCTCGCGGACCATCAAATCCCGGTCCCCAAGCGCAACGTCAGCGCCTTGTGGGCCGCCCACACGGCTTGCCAGCACGCCCGGCTCTCCGTCGAGGAGCTGCGGGCCAGCCCGATGCGCGGCTGCGGCAAGCTGACCCCCGCGGCCGAGCGCGAATTGGAAACGCTTGCCGACGGACTTTCGAGCGTCCTCCAACGTATGAGCGATCTCCTCGCTCCCCCGGCGCCGCCTGCTGCCGCGAACTCAAGTCCGACCCCGGCACCGCCCGCATCTGGACCCAGCGAGTGAAGCTGGTGCTGTAACCGCAGTGCTGCGGTTGACGCTTAGGCGTCGGCCGCCGCGGCTCCATCCCGATACAGGATAACGACGACGTATTCCATCGTGATCATGCCCTCCTGGACCATCTCGTCCAGGTGCGGCAGCAGCCGCTTGACCTGCTCTTCCGTATCGACGATCTCGATCACGATCGGCAGGTCTGTCGACATCTCCAACAGCGACGTGCTGTGAACGACACTGCGAGCGCCGAAGCCCTCGGTCCCGCGGAGCACCGTCGCTCCGGCCAGTCCCAGCTCGCGGGCCTTGGCGACGATGGCGTCGTGCAGCCGCTGGTTGGCGAAGCGGTCCGATTCCCCGATAAAGATCCGCAAGAGAATGCCGTGTTCGTTGACCTTCATACGTCCCCTCTCTGCGATCTCGGCCTTCTTTACGATGTCGGGTACCGTGGACAACGGCTGGAGCAAACCGCCCAGCTTCAATTCGCCGGGCTCGTCGTGCCGGCGGTCGCGATAGAGCATCACGTTGGCCCGTTCCAGCGTGACCATGCCGTGCTTCATGATCTCTTCGAGCGGCCCTTCAACGAAATTCACAATTCTCTCGCCGCTGTCGACGATTTCCACGATCACCGGCACGTGCTCGACGATGCTCCATGCCGAACGCTGGATCAGCCCGTGCGAGCCGTAGCCCACAATCCCCCGCAGCACGGTCGCCCCGGCCAGGCGCTCCTTTCGTGCCGCCTTCACCAGCCGCTCGAACGTCGGCGTATGCGGGGCCCGATCCGCACTTTGCAGATAGGCTCGCAACAAGACCTGTTCGCCGAGAAGGCTCATGGCGGCTCTCGAATTCTCCGTCAGCGGCCGGCCAGTGCGACGCCTAGCCGCACCGCGATGACTCCCCCGATCAGACTGCCCAGCATGTAAGCCAGTGCCTTGATCCCCGACCCCTCTTCGAGCAGCGCGCTCGATTCGTAGGCGAAGGTCGAAAACGTCGAGTAGGTCCCGATAAACCCGACCGCCACGGCTAGCCGCACGGTGTCCGACACGCCGCGGCTGGTGACGATCGTCATAAACCAGCCGATGAAAACGCACGCCGTGATATTGATGATGAACGTGCCGACGGGAAAGCCGGTGCCGAACAGCCGGCCGCACGCGACTCCGACGAGATAGCGGAGGATCGCCCCGACCGACGCCGCCACCCCGATCGCCACATAGGGCGCGAAAAACGTCGCCGCGCTTTGAATCACGTCCCTCATCGCCCCTCCGGAATCGGATGACGCGGTCTCAGGAAACGGCACGAAGGCTCGCACGACTCCAAAAAAAATCCCCCACCGGAAGGCACTGCCTTCTAGTAGGGGTCATCAGCCGGTTCTGGGTGACACTGGCGGCTTGTCCGTCAGTGTCTTGAATCGGCGGTTTCGGCGAACCCCATCGCCTCGAATGTTCGACTACGCACGCATTCTAAGCGAACGAACACACGTCGAAAAGCCTGCTTGCGGCAAACTCGCCCGCACTCACACGCAGTGATCGAGCGGGGGGGGCATGCCCGATTTTCTTTGAGAGAGCATGCCGATCGGGTATGCTCACGAGCGGGTGCTGGCGTCCGGTCACGTTGGGCAAAAAGTGGAGGGCCGTGCTCCGATGTCACTCTCGACTAACCGCGAGTCCTTGCGCCGAGCCTCGGTTAACCCTGCAGTCCTAGCAGCGACCCTCGTCTGCGTGATCGCGAGGCAGGTCGCCGCTTTTGACAACGGGGGCGCGATGCGTTCGCAACCGTCCGCGGCGGTCATTGGTGCGGCAAGCCCGGATGCAGCAAGAACGATTTCCGGTCGCGTAGTCGATGCGCAAGGGAAACCCGTCGATGGCGCGCGAGTCTGGTGGGTCGTGCAGCGAGGCCCCGGCTTCATGGCCGCAGGACGCGCCGACACGGACGGCCGATTCCGCCTGACGACCCCGCCCGATTGGGTGCCACGTGATGTGCTGCGCAGCGCCGACGTGGTCTGGGCCCTCGGGCCCAACTAAAGATCTGGCGGTCGCGTGTCTCGGGAATCAACTCGCAAGCGCAAAAGCCGGCGAGTGGGTGTTGCGACTCAACCCGGCGACAGACGTGACGATCGGCGTCATCGACGATGCTGCCCAACCCGTTGTCGGAGCGTTGATCGAGCCCGTGAACTTTCGCGGCGGCCAAGGCATCGACCTCATTCTGGATCCGATCAGCATTGCACTGCGAGCCACCACGAACGCGACAGGCCACGTACGAATGCACATTGGCTTTCGGGACTTTTTCAACCTTCGCGTGACGTCAGACCGCTTCGGCATTCAGCTTCTGCGGCTGAACCCCCGTAATCGAGCGCCCGCGCGGACAATTCAGCTGAAGGAGGTCGGCCGCATCGAGGGGCGGGTGACCGCAAAGGATCCGCACGACTTGCGTGGGGTGCGGATTGAATTCCGAAGCGATACGGCAACCATGGAGGGACTCGCGACGGCACTCACCGACGAACATGGCAACTTTGTCGTGCCGAACATCGCCGCGGGGTTGATTTATGTTGGTGCCCGTTCGCAGCAGGGATCGTCGGCCATGGCGCCGCGGCCGCCGAAGCCCTTCGCTCTCCAGGCCGGCGAAACGGCACACTTGGAAATTCCGCTCGAGGGGCTCGTCACCGTGCGCGGATCTGTGCAAACGGAGGACTTTCATACGCCGGTGGCGGGTGCGAACGTGAGTGTCGTATTTGGAAACGGCATGCAACACGCGCCGGCAATTACCGACTCCCATGGCCGGTTCGAGGTCCGGGTTTTGCCAGGCGCCATGTGCGTGCCGGCGATCGTTGCCCTCCCACCGGCGACTGAGGCCGACTACGAGCAAGTGATTGAGCCCTGGAACAAGCAGGTCAATGTGCCGCCTGGCGATCAACCGTTTGAGATGCCGCCAATCGTCTTGGTCCGCAGGATTACACTCCGGGGCAAAGTCATCGATCACGGCGGGCAGCCGCTAGCCAACGCCACCGTTTGTGGTGAGCTTGGCAATCACCGCTACGGCTTCTGCGATACGGACGCGAACGGTGAATTTGTGATGCGACTGCCCCGCTCGATTTCGCCCCAGCGCTACGCAGTCTCCGCGCCCCAACATGATCGCAATTTCGAGGTGACGATTGTGCAGGAGCGGCCGCTCGTGCTCAAAGCGGTCGATTTGACCAAATTTGCCAAACCGATCGGGCCGCCGGAGTGAACTGCGCAAAAGAACGCCTTCTTAAGACGTCACGGCGTTGATGAGCCGATCGATGTCCTCATCGTTGCAATAGGCGTGCGGCGCGGCCCGCATCCTTCCTGCGCGGGCGTTGACGATCACGCCGTGGGCGCGGCAATCTTTTTTGAGTTGCAGCGGGTCGCGGCCGGGCACGTCGAAGGAAACGATCCCCGAACGGCGCTCGCCTTCGCGGCAACTGGCGATCGGTAGCCCGGCCCGTGTGAGTCGCTCGCAGAGTTCATCGGTGATATCGAGCACGTGCTCGCCGATGCGCGCGGGGCCGATGTCGACCAGCAGCTCGAGGCTTTTCGCCAGGCCGCAGATCGAAGCCAGACAGTGGGAGCCGCCCTCATACCGGCTGGCGTCGGGCTTGAGATCGAGGCGGGTGTCGGTGAAGTTGCCCGATTGCCGTACGCTGTTCCAACCGACGCCCATCGGCCGCAGCATGTCGAGCCGTGACTGGCGGACGTACAAGAGCCCAGCTCCTTCCGGTGAGACCAGCCATTTGTGCCCGTCGGCTGCCAGCGCGTCGATCGGCAATTGCCGCACGTCGAGCGGGAAGACGCCCAGCCCCTGAATCGCGTCGACGAAGAAAAAGATCTTCCGCCGCGAGCAAATTTCGCCGATGGCCGCCAGGTCGTTCCGCCAGCCGGTCATGTAGCCGACCCAGCTCACGGCGACGATGCGCGTTTGGTCGTCGCAGGCACGCTCGATCGCCGCCGGGTCGACCCGTTCGATGGCGGCCGCAACTTGCCGCGTCTCGACGCCGCGGGCCGCCAGATTGAGCCACGGGTACAGGTTCGACGGGAATTCGCTGGACAGCGTGACGATGTTGTCGCCGGCCTGCCAGGGAAAGCCCTCGGCGACGAAGTTGATCCCTTCGGTCGTGTTGTGAATGACGGCGACTTCGTCGGTCGCCGCGCCGATCAGCTTCGCACCGAGCTGCCGCGCCGTCTCGACGGTGGTCCGCCAGCGCGTCCAGTTGGCGACGCCATTGGCCGCATTGTCGCGGGCGAACTCGATCAGCACGTCAGCCGTCGGCCCCGGAAGCGGGCCGACGCCCGCGTGGTCGAAGTAGGCCCACTTTTCAGCGACGGGCATCTGCGCCCGAAAGTCATCCCACCAGTTGCGTGCTACGTTCATAGATCTTGTAGGGGGAGGCTGTGCCTGCCGATTCGTGTCAGGCAGGCCGTGCCTGCCGCTCTTCTGATTTCAAAATCGCGCCGCCGTCAGCGATACATCTTGCCAATCTGATCGAGGCCGCCCGCGGCCAGATCGTCGGGCGTCATGCAGGGGCGAATGTGCACGGCCGCGTCGAACGACAAGAACCAGGGCTCGGCAATCGCCGGAATTTGGGACGCCTTGTCGAAGTCGACGACGATCAGCCCCGTCCGCTGCCCGTGCTCCTCGTAGAAATAAGCCGCTTCGGGCTTCATCGCCTCAAGAGCCGTCTTCAGCTTCTGGTTCGCGGTGCCGTCCAGCACGGCCGCGTTGAATTTTTCGACTGGCATGCAGACTTTTACGAGGAATCTCATGCTTGCCCTCCATTAACCAGCGTTTGACGGACTCTTCACGACAGCGGCCGATCGTAAGCCGCCAACTTGCCCGACTCATTCTGATCGGGGTTGGCGCGCCTGGCAACGCTGCCAAAGTTCAGCGCGGGCCGGCTGCCTCACGCGCCAACTCGTTGAAGGAAGGGGGAGTAGACCTCGAGCCGCCACCCGCTACCCTCCCCACCCGACTTTTCCTGCGTTTGCGTTAGCATGGCCTTCACCGAATCGGGCGCGGAAAAGGGGGCTATTTCGCGTCGGCAAATCAGGCAATAATCGAGGGACCAAAGTTGGAGCGTCGCGCTGCATCGCTTTTCCATCTCCGACGCTGATCGAGGACGCGCCATGAGACGATGGCTGTTCTTTTTCTACGGAGTGACCTCACACCTGCTCTTCTTGGCGACGTTTGCCTGGCTGGCCGTCTTTGTGGGCGATCTGGTCGTCCCGAAGACAATCGACACGCCGTCGGACAGCCCGATCGGCACGGCGCTCGTGATTGATCTGGCGCTCCTCGCCCTGTTCGCGGCACAACACTCGATCATGGCGCGGCCGGCCTTCAAACGGGTCTGGACAGGCATTGTCCCTCAACCGATCGAGCGCAGCACGTACGTGCTTTTCTCGTGCGTAGTGACGTGGTTCTTGATGTGGCAATGGAGAGCGATGGACGCCATCGTTTGGCAGGTCGAGACGCCGATCCTTCGCGCGGTGCTGTGGACTCTGTTCGGCATCGGCTGGCTGCTCGTCCCGGCGGTCTCGATGATGATCGACCACTTCGATTTGTTCGGCACGCGGCAAGTCTGGCTGTATCTGCGCCAGCGCGAATACACGCCCCTACCCTTTCGAGTGCCGCTGCTCTACAAACGCGTCCGCCACCCGCTGTATGTCGCCTTTGCAATCGGGTTTTGGGCCATTCCGACGATGACCGCGGGGCATCTACTCTTTGCGGGCGTGATGACGGGCTACATGGCCCTCGCCGCCCTCTTCGAGGAGCGCGATCTGGTCACTTACTTCGGACGCGAATACGAGGCGTACCGCCAGCAAGTTCCGATGTTCCTGCCGCGATTAAGAAGGGCGGCCGGCGGGTCCGTCGATCCCGATGCTTGACTCCAGCTTACGTGCCCGAACATTTTGCAGGCTTCATTCCAAGACCTTCCCCATGCTGATCCGCTCTTCGACGCGGTAGCCGAGCTTTTCGTAGAACGCGACCACGGCGGCGTTTGATGAATGAACCTGCAAATTGATCTTGGGCGAGCCCGCCTCCACCAGGGCCCGCTCGACGTGGCGAACCAGGTCCGTCCCAACTTTCTGCCGGCGATGGGCCGGATCGACGGCCAGCGAATAGATCCAACCGCGATGTCCGTCGTATCCTCCCATCACGGTGCCGACCATCTTGCCCTCGTTAACGGCGACAAAAAACAGATTCTGCTGAGCGGCCAGTTTGTGCCGGATCACCGTCGCGGGGTCGTTTCGCGGCTCCGGATAGGCAAAGACCTGCTTCCAAAGCGCGACAACATCTCGCTCATCCGACTCCTCGAAGACACGGATTTCCATTGCGCGTCCTTTCGTCGTAGCGAGCGAATTAGTCCCGCCGAGGACTGATGCCAAAGTCGATTCTTTCGTCGGGCCGCTGGCTGTCCATTTCCTCGACGCCCGGCCAGGTATCCCGCAATCAAAGGTAGGATAGCCAGCCACCGGGATGGCGTGCCTTGACCCCGGCGAACCAGCGGCACGGGAGGTAGAGGACGGCCAGCACCACGGCCCAGGCGGCGTAGATGCCTGGGAGACTCAGCGCCCAACCCTCAGGAGCGGGGCCGAGAGCCGCCGCCGAAAACTGCCAGGCGACCGGCACTCCCCGCGCCAGACCTGTCAGCACGGCGAGCCCGTGGATGACGTACCATTGCGAGAGATAATAGAACAAGGGGACACGACCGAAGGTCACAAGGGCACGGCCGACCGGCCCGCGGATGCCCACGCGGTCGATCATCGCCAGGCAGGCGATCGCCGGGCCGAGCGTCATCAGCACGAAGAGCAGCGAAGGCGGTTGCTTCGTGCAGTTGATGAACGAGAGCGCGGTCAAAAGTGGAGTCGCCTGCGTCGTCCACGGGCGCGGGTCGCCATACACACGCCAGGCCCGCAGAATCACGAAGGCGGCCGTCATGGCGACGCCCGTGATCCACAACACCCGTCGCCTCCGCCCCGGTTCGAGCCGGATGACCTCGCCAAACCCGTAGCCCGCGGCGACCACTCCCAGCCAGGGAAGGAGCGGATAGCCGACGACCGCGGTGATGCCGCCGGGCAGCGGCAACGCCCCGGGAGTCAGCAGAATCGCGCGGGCCGCCTGCAACGCGGCGTTCCCAGAGTCCGGCGAAAAGCCGGCGGCTAGACCGTGCGTCGTGATCAGCAACACGCCCAGCGCTCCGACCAACCGGCTCGGCAGGAAGACCAGCCCCGCCAACACGATGAACGATGCCCCGATCGACCAGAGGACGGTCAAGATCACGGGGGCGCCCACGGGGTCGAAGAACAGGCCGAGTCGCACGACCGTCAGCTCGAGGAAGATCAGCCAGATCCCCCGCGTGGCGAGGAACGCCGCCAGGTCGCCGCGCGACCGGCCCCGTGAGCCCGCCAGATAAGCGCCCATCCCCGCGAGGAAGGCGAACCCCGGCGCGCAGAAGTGGGTCACCCACCGCGTCATGAAGAGCGCCGCACTCGCCTGCGACAGGCCCGTGGGGTTGATGGACGCGTCGCCAAAGTAATCGCGGGTGTGATCGAGCACCATCAACACCATCACGATTCCGCGAAGGACGTCGACGGCGTCGACGCGACGAGCGGGCGGCGTCTGTTGCTCACCCGACTCTTGAAAATCGCGGATTTCCATGTTCAACCTTCGCGTCGCGCGGGCTCGGACAGCTCCGCAGCACCCACCCGGACGCTGCCTCAACTTGTCAACAAGAATTCCCGCACAGCGTCGACAGCTTGTTCTTTTGTCGGAACCCGAACGATGTCGCCGTGCCACGGCTGCTCGACGTCCATTTTCGCGTGAATCGCGATCTGCTCGCTGCAGTCGGCGATGGTCGCGTGCCTTCGATGATATTCGTGTTTGCTGCGTGCGCGCAGACTCAATAAGAGATCCAGCGTCGGTTGAATGACAAAAAGTCTTGGCCGCAGTGCCTCGTCGGTTCGGGCCGCCGAAAGATCCAGAATGACGTTCCGCCAGATGTTCTCCCGGAGCTGCCAGCCTTCAACGACGAGGGGCCGCGTGCCCGTCCAGGCAAACGCGGGCGCGAAGGCGGTAGCGAGATCCAACTGGTGACTGTTGTCTAGCCAAATCTGCTTGTCCCATTTGTCGCCGACGTGGTTGGGAAAAGTCCGCTCGATTGAGTCCCGCATCAACCGGTCGTAAGAGATGCAATCGAAGTCGCCGCGCAGCTGATCGGCGACGAAAGTTTTGCCTGCGCCGCTGGGCCCGGTGAGTAAGGCGATCTTCATCCGATCTAGCTCAAGTCACATGCGCTTAAAAACGAACATTCGTAAACGACGCGAGGTTGCCGAGGAATCGCTATGCTACGGTTCCGCTCTGTATCGAATCGGTGAAATTTGTGATTCGTCCACGCGCGTGATTGATCCGGTGGCTTGCGAGCTGCGTTGGAGCGGGTGACGCGCGCTCTCTTGCGCTTCCTACAAACGGACGAATTGGAAGTTTATTCCCTCAATTGACTTTAACTAGGAGTCCCTCAAATGACAGACACACCTGCATCTCGAAACACCGATGCGACCGGCGCCGAGGAGACCAAGGCACTCGCCCAGGCTGTAGACGAGTTGAGGAAACGGTGCGACAGCCTCGAGCGGATTCGGTACGCGGCCGGTGCAGTCCTCTTTGCGGTTGGCGTCGCGCTGATCATCGTCTTCGGGATCGATCCAAAGAATATCGCCAAAGACGTGGCCCAGAGGGTGGCCACAGACGCTGCGAACAAGGAAGTTCTGAACATTGTGGCGCGCATTGTTCCCGAGAAGGTGGACGCGGCGGTGAAGCAAAATGTCGAACTAAAGGTTCCAAGCGCGGTGAGCTCACAGGTTGCGATCGAGCTGCCCCGAGTACTACGCGACGAAACATTGAAGCCGACATTAAACGAGATTGAGCGTCTCAAGAGTGCCGCGTCCAC
>Ga0210396_10002991_pt1 | contig 16991 bp, 11 predicted proteins | sample IncBWH17OmetaG_FD_155466 | JGI IMG/M metagenome (GOLD analysis project Ga0210396, IMG submission 155466) | Forest soil microbial communities from Barre Woods Harvard Forest LTER site, Petersham, Massachusetts, United States - Inc-BW-H-17-O ... | reverse complement strand
GGCACCGTGCAGGCCATCTCGTGGAGCACGTAGACGAATTTTCCGGTCGGCGCGAAGGCTAGATGCCGCGGCCCCGAGCCCGGCTGAACTTCAGCAAAGGGTGGATCATTGGGCACGATCGTGTGCGCCGCCAGGTCGAAGCGATAGACAAAAACCTTGTCCAGCCCCAGATCGCAGGACAATGCAAACAGGTTGGAGGGATCGGTATAGGCGCTGTGCGCGTGCGGCCCCCCCTGGCGAGCCGGGTCCGCGCCCTTTCCCCAGTGCTGATCCACCGACGACGGGGGATCCAGCGCTCCGTCGGACCGGACGGGCAGGACGGCAACGCTGCCGCCTGAATAGTTTGCGACCAATACATTTTTGCCGGTCGAGTCGATCCAGAGGTGGGTCGGCCCCGCCCCCGCCGAGGGCTGGCGGCCCAGAAACGTGAGCCGGCCCGACGCGTCGTCAATGGAAAACGCGCTGACCGCGCCCTGCTTCTTGCCGTCGATCGACTCCACCTCATTGCACGCGTAGATGAACCGCCGGTTGGGATTCAACGCCAGGAACGAGGGGCTGGGCGCCTCGGCGACGAGCTGCGGCTCGCCCAGGCGGCCGGTCCTGGCATCCATGCTCGCCATGTAAATGCCCTTGCTTTTCTTGTTCGTGAACGTGCCGAAGTAAACCCGGCAGGAAGCGGGCGTCTCGGCGGCGATCTGTGCCGCCTCGTGACAACCGACGGTTAACGCCATGACCAACAGCAATGCGCGATTGACGATCATGCCGGCTGAGCTTACCGGCAGGCGATGCGATCGGCAAAACGGCCGCAAGCGTCGATCGGGCATCAAAAGCGGTCGCGCAGCGGCATCGGACGGGCATCACCTGTTTAGGTTAGTTGTTTTTTCGGACGGCGCTACACATAGTTAGCTTTTGAGGTCAAGGGTGAAAAGCATGCGTCTGGAGATTGACATGCGTCGTGGCGAAAAAATCTAGCGGCCATCAGCGTCGATTCTGAAGCCGGCGACGTCACCGATCACACGTCTCCCCTCAGTTCTCGGTGAGAGAGGTTTGTTGCGCGCATCTTTGCCATCCCCTCTCCGGGGCTGCCATTCTCGAAGGGAAGGTACGCCGTGGCCGAAGCGGTTCAAGTTGCGCCGGACAGATCCGCATGGGCCAAGCTGGTCGACCCCCGGCCGATCTATATTTTCGGCCGGGCGGGGATGGCCTTCACATCGGGATTCTACATCGGAGGATACGCAGTCTTCTTATGGGACTATGTAGGGGGCGGGCAGAACCCGGGAAATAGGCAAGACGCAATTCTACAGGCATCGTGGCTCCTGGCCCTTCTGGCGGCACAGCACTTCATCGAATTCGGTCTGGATGCCGCCTCGAGCTTCGCGTCGGACTTCTGGCGACTCACGCGGCGTCAAGTCTTCATCGCCGGCATGGCCCTTCACCTCGTGGCGTTCGCGCTCTTGATGGCACTTTCCGTCGAGATTCCGATGGCAGTGGGGCACCCGGAACAAAAATGGTACATCGCCGGGTTTATCATCGGGATCGAATTCGCCCGGGCAGGCGGCGATGCGCTCATATCAAATACATTCGATTCATGGGCGGTCTCGGCCCTTCGTACCGGTGATTCCTCGTATCCGATCAGCCAGTTGTTCGCGGCGGGTCGAGTAGCTAACCGGCTCTTTCTGCTGTTGGGGGCCGGCTTCACTTTGACGATGTTGATGTCGCAAGCCCTCAGCACTTCGGGCAACAACGGCCAGTCGCACGCGGGTACTCCTGACGAATTGCTCCACGCGTTGCGCGTTCAAGGCTACTTCTGGTGCGGGTTGTGGGGCATGGCGGCAGCTGCGCAACTCGTCGTTGTCGCTCTAATCACCCCTCTTTCAAAAAGTATTTATGATGTTACGGGTCCCGACCAGAAGGCAAGAATTCCAGTGCGCCGTGCTTTGAGAACGGCCTTTGCGCGCGATTCGATTCCGGCCTGGCTGCTGTACGGCAGTTCGTACACGATGTCGATGATCCTGGTTTACGCGTGGCCGGCAATCGTGCCCAAAGTTCAGTCGCGCATGGTTCCTTCATATTACGCAATTCCGCTGGGCCTCATCGCCAGCGGCTTGCTCGGATCGATTATTGGGCGGCGCATAAGCACTTGGGATTTTCCGCAAGGCCGCGTTCGGGCGAACCGGCGCGTCTCTGCCGCAGGCATCGCCGTCGAGGCAGTTTTGTTTCTCGTTCTGGCGAGCCTGCTTATCCTGATGAGGAATCCAGGCCCGGAACTGGTGGGAATCCTTGTGATGATAATGTTCGCAACCCGGGTGGTGGATTTTATCGCCGATCCATTCATTGATTCGCTTCTCCATCAAGGTCTGACGATCGGAGACGAGCAAATGCGGGCTGCGGTGGTTTCCGTTCGAACCGCGGCATGCAATCTCCTGGTGACGGCCTGCTTCAGCATCGTTGCCGCCTCATCGTCAAAAGCCACGTCGGCCGAAGCGGCCGCTCATCCCGATCTCAGCCTCGCGCTGGCGGCCGTTGCGATATTGGGGCTGTTCGCCGCGATCGGGGTCTGGTTCGCCAGAAGCTCAGATGAGCGCGGGTCTACAAATGAATAACCTTCAGAACTATCTGAAGATGATCCGCTGGACCTTCCGCCTGTTCGGCTTTCGAGCCGCCTTTTGGGTTCTCACGATCGGGTTATGGTTCGGCGTGGGGTATGTCGCCAAGCCCCTTTTCCCGCAGTCCTCCACCGCCACTACAAAACCCTCAGACGCGGTAAAGCCCGCAGATGCGGTAAAGCCGTCAGACGCGGGAACGGCAAAACAGGAGAACTCAGCTTCGAACGAGAACGTCCGAAAGTTTGGCCTGACGTATGACTCGGCGATCGCGGTGTGGGCCGCGGTTCTGCTTTTTGAGGTGCTCAGTGCCCTATTGGAGATATTGAGCGCCCTCTACGCGTGGTATCGATCGCTCCGAAATCCAAAAGCCATCGCGTGGATCGGCGATAGCGACCCGCCGGCACAGTGGACCAAATTCCTCGGCTTCCAGGTGATGAAAAGTCCGGAGCCTGTCAACAAATCTCAGAGAGTCCAAGTGGCGTCATTTCGGTGCATTATGGTTGAATTGCAGGCTGGGGCCCCGGCCCCGCCGTGGCTCGATCCGCTGAGGGACATGTGTGAGCCAGGCCGAGTCTTCACCTGGACCACACCGACCGGGCCGCCCAAGAGCAGCGCGCAGGAGCTCATCTTGCACGTGGCGGCGGTTGCCGCCATGGCGGCGTCGGAATAGCGGGCGTTTGAAAGTTTCGTCATCGCCGCGTACATGCTCCCCATGGAATCGATTCGGGCGCTGACCTTGCAGTCGTCGGCATGGGGATTGGCGATCTTCTCGCTGGCCATCACCTTTGGGCTGGCGCTGGGCGCGGTGCGAATTCGCGGGTTTCGGCTGGGGGTGGCCGGCGTCCTGTTCTCGGCGCTGCTGTTCGGGCAACTGGGACTGACCCTCGAACCCCGGGTGCTGACGTTCCTTCGCGATTTTGCCCTCATTATCTTCGTTTATTCAATCGGACTTCAGGTGGGGCCGGGGTTTTTGACTTCACTGCGGGATGAGGGGGTGCAATTGAACATCCTGACGATCGCAGTGATTGTGCTGGGGGCGGCGATGACGGCGCTGGTCGCGCGGATCGCGCATCTGGACAAGCTTTACGTATCCGGCTTGTTCGCCGGGGCGTTTACCTCGACACCGGCGCTTGCCGCCGGGCAGGAGGCGCTGCGGCAGATGCACGCCTCGACGCTCGATCGCCTGTCGGCGGGACTGGCCCTGACCGGCACCGCGTACACCCTCTCCTATCCGCTGGGCATCGTGGGCCCGATCCTGTGCATCGTGATTCTGCGGCGAATTCTGCGCATCCGCATCGAGGACGAGCGCGCCAGCCACACGGCGGCGGAGCAGAAGCGCCGCCCGCCGATCGAGGTCATCGACCTCGAGATGACCGAGGCCCGCCATGACGGCACCGCGATCAAGGACCTCGCCCTGTTGCACGGGACCGACGTGATCTTCAGCCGGCTCGTGCGCGACGGAACGCTGACCGTCCCGACCGGCGATACCGTCATCCGGCTGGGCGACCTCTACCGCGCCGTCGGCCCGCGCATCGCCCTGGCCCGCGTCGCCAAGGCGATGGGCCGGCTGACAACGATGCCGGCGGTCGCCGCCGACAGCGACGTGCAGCGGACCGACCTGATCGTGACGCGCACGGCGGTGCTGCGGCGGTCGCTCCGCGAGCTGAACTTCATCCGCCGGGCCGGCGTCACCATCGTGCGCGTCCACCGCGCCGACATCGAGCTGACCCCGCGGGCGTCGCTGCGGCTCCAGTTCGGCGACCGCCTCACCGCCGTCGGCCCCGCCGCCGGTCTGAAAGCCGTGGAATCGGAAGTGGGAAACTGTCCCGAATTCCTCAACCGGGCACAGCTCGTGCCTATTTTTCTCGGCATCGTGCTGGGGGTTGTGGTCGGTAGCGTGCCGCTGATCGTCCCGGGGCTGCACGCGCGGCTGTCGATCGGCCTGGCCGGTGGACCGATGATCGCGGCCATCATCCTTTCGCAGCTTGGCAACATCGGTTCGGTGATCTGGTACATGCCCGTCGCCGCCAATCAGCTGTTCCGCGATTTCGGGCTGGCGGTGTTCTTGGCCTGCGTAGGCCTCAAGGCCGGAGACCATTTCCTGCAAAACCTGCACGGCGGCGCGGGGTTGGCGCTGATCGCCTGGGGCCTGGCCATCACTATGCTCCCGGTGCTGATCGTCGGCTTGCTGGCGCGGATGCTGTTCCGGACAAATTTCGTGACGCTGGCCGGCTGGATCGCCGGCGCGATGACCAGCTCGCCGGCCCTGCTGTTTGCCGGTGAATCGACCGGCTCGGATGCGCCCGCGCTGGCCTACGCCGCCGTCGCCCCGCTCGCAATGGTGGCGCCGATTGTCTGCGCGCAGCTGTTGGTGGTGTTCCTCAGATGATGCTTGTAGCAGGCACGCTCCGCGTGCCGTCCGCACCGACTCTCGAATAGAGCCTTCTCGAGCCGTCTCCTTTTGACGGCGCGGCCTACCATATGACATGCAACCGGTCCGATGCAGCGGCGAGCGATGCACGGCGATGTACCCCGCCGACGCGTCTTTCTGCCCGCGTTGCGGGAGGGCCAACGATCATCAGCAGGTTCAAGCCCTCGCGGCGCCGCCCATCCCCGTCCGACGGCGGCGATCGGGCCGCGGACTGCGCCTGGTCATCGGGCTGGTCATCGTGATGCTCGTCAGTCGCGGGCTCTTTCGGTCACGAACAACGTACGTTCCGCCCTCTCCAGTCGCTCCATCGGTCGAACCAGGCGACCCAATCGATTCGGACGTCACGGCGGCCCTTTGGTCCCTCGAGTCGTTCTCCCAGGCTCGACAGTCCTGGGCCGGCAGTCACAGCGAGAAGAAACGCTTCGCGGAGCAGGTCAGGGGCCGGCGCGTCAGCTGGTTCGGAAGGCTGCAATCGTCATGGAGGCCGGGCGCCTTCGACCTCCTGAGCGGCGATCCCACCTCCGGCGCCTCAATCCGCATGATGCCCGCGACCACCCAGGTCAAAGAGCAGGCCCGACAAATCCCGCCGAACACGACCGTGGAAGTCGAAGGCGTCCTGATGGACGACCAGTGGCTGCACCTGCTGAAGGTTCGAGTGGTGGAATGATGACCAGGCCGGACGAGAAACCAGCAAGTTCCTCAGCTACGTGCTGCGGCACCGGCCGGATGAGATCGGCCTGACGCTCGACCAGAATGGCTGGGCCTCCGTCTCCAGAAGTTCGAGGCCATCGCCTGGTGTTCCCAACATAAGTCGTTCTATCGTCGGTGGGCAGTTCTTGCTCTCCAAAAACGGCATGCGGTTGACCGAGCAGGTCGACCCGAATCATCTGGAATTACCGGCCTAGGCGGGAAGATGCGGCATTTGGCCGCAGTTGCAGAACCTAAATCATGTTGACGCCGAGTAAGAAAAGGAACTAACATACTTTGGGCTTTCGCGAAAGCGGACCGCTCTTTGGACGAAAAACGCAACAAAATCCTGGTGCTGGCCGGTCATAATCAATCCAACCGGGCAGCGGTGGATGCCCTCAAGGCCGGGGGAGATGTTGTCGAAATCGCCTCGATCGATGAAGCCATCGAGGCGCTTCGCCACGATCAGTTTGCCGCGATATTCTCGGACTCAGCCGACTTCCTGCCCCTCGAGCGGGCCCTGGTTTCCCAGCAAGCCAATCTGGTGCTGAACACGATCGGGGAGGGAGTCTGCATCGTCGACGGCGAGGGCCGCTGTAACTGGATGAACAAGAAGATGCAGGCCTGGCCGGCCCGCGTGCACGAGAAGATTCGCCGGACCTGCCAGGATGCGTTCCAGATTTTCAGCCGCCAGATCTCCCCGCAATCCCCCAACGAAGCCCCCGCCTTCAGCCGTGCCAAGCGATACTCCCTCAACATCGACGATCAGCAGTTCATGGAGATGATCGGCTCGCCGGTCATCAATCCGGGCGGGCAGGTCGTGCAGGTGGTCGCGGTCGTCTGGGATGCGACTGGAACTCGACGGCTCCAGCAGAAAATTGACGCCATCGACAAGGCCGGCCGCGAATTGGTGAAGCTCGAGGCCGACGCGCTTTCAAAAATGAACGTCGGCCAGCGGCTCAAACTGTTGGAAGACAAGATCATCAGCTTCACCCGCGACCTGATGCACTTCGATCACTTCGTGATTCGGCTGCTGGACCGTCGCTCAAACAAGCTGGAGATGGTGATCAGCAACGGGCTGCCGACGGACGCGGTGAACATCGAGCTGTTCGCCAACTCAGAGGGCAACGGCATCAGCGGTTACGTGGCCTCGACCGGACGGTCGTACATCTGTCCCGATGTCGAGCGCGACCCGCGCTATGTCTCGGGGCTGGATCAGGCCAAGAGCAGCCTGACGGTGCCGCTGACGTTGCACGACCGCGTGATCGGGATTTTCAACATCGAGAGCCGGGCGCGGGCGGCATTCAACGAAGACGACCGGCAGTTCGCCGAGATTTTCGGGCGCTATGTGGCGCTGGCGCTGAACATCCTGGACCTGATGATCGTCGAGCGGGTGAGCACGAGCCACAAGGTCGCCGACGACGTCTGCTCGGAAGTCGCCGGTCCGCTCAACGACATCGCGTCGGACACGAGCGCTCTATTGGACGAATACATCGGGCACGAGGATTTGCGCAAACGGCTCCAGCAGATTCTGTCGAACGTCAGCTCGATCCGCCATTGTCTGCGCCAGGCGGCCGAAGGGCCGAATACGATCCTGGGGGCCGGCGAGGTCAAAGGTGAAGAAGACCCGGTCCTGGGTAACTCACGTATCCTGGTTGCCGACGACGAGCCCAATATCCGGACGACGATCAGCGACGTGCTGCGAAAGTACAAGGTGAATGTCACCGTCGCCGCCAACGGCGGCGAGGCCATCGCGCTGCTCGCGCAGCAGCAGTTTGACCTGGTCCTCAGCGACATCAAGATGCCGGACAAGACCGGATATGAAGTTTTCGCGGCCGCCCGCAAGGCGAGTCAGACCGCGCCCGTCATCCTCATGACCGGGTTCGGCTACGATCCCAACCACTCCATCGTCCGCGCCAGCCAGGAAGGCCTTCAGGCGGTTCTCTTCAAGCCGTTCAAAGTCGACCAGCTCCTGGCCGAAGTGCGCAAGGCGCTTCAGCCGCAGGCGGTGCGATAGCCCTTCACTTCCTGCCGAACACCGCCTCATGCAGGAGTTCCACGGGATGAGCTACGCGCAACTTCTGCCCGCGCGCTTCGGCCTCGGATTGAATCTGCATCGCGCATCCGACGTTTCCGGTGACGCAGATTCGAGCGCCGGTGGACGCGATATTGGCCAGCTTTCGCCCGGCGAGTTGGGCGGACATTTCCGGTTGCGTCAGGTTGTAGGTCCCGGCGGCGCCGCAGCACATGTCGCTGTCGGGCAGGGGAACCAGCTTCAATCCCGGGATTCGCGACAGCAGCTTCCGCGGGGCGGCGGTCACCCTCTGCGCGTGCGCCAGGTGGCAGGCGTCGTGATACGTGGTCGCCTGCTCGATCGGGTATTTCATCTCCGGCAGATCGAGCATCACCAACACCTCGCTGATGTCGCGCACCCGCGCCGCAAAATCCTTCGCCCGCTCGGCGTAGCGCGGGTCGTCGCGCAGGAGCAGGTCGTATTCGCGCAGCGTCGCGCCGCAGCCGGCGATGTTGGTGACGATGAAATCGACCGCCGGGCCGGATTCGGGGCAGAAGGCGTCGATGTTCCGGCGGGCAAATGCCTTGGCGGGCTCGTCTTCCCCGCTGTGATGATGGATCGCGCCACAGCAGACCTGCCTGTGCGTCGCGACGACATCCGCGCCGCACGCGGCCAGCAGCTCCACCGCCTTGCGGTTCACCTCCTCGAACATCACCGAGCCAATGCACCCCGCGAAGAATCCGATCACCGGCTTCCCGGACTTCCCCGTGACACGGGTTTTCAACCCGTGCTGGCGATCTTCCAAGTTGGAAAATCGTCCGTCTCCGGACGTCGTTGGCACGGGTTGAAAACCCGTGTCACGAGCGAGCGTCGTCTCGGGCAGGGCCTTCGGCCACAGCGGACCAGTCGGCGGGAGCATCTGCTCCATCTTCCGCAGGCTCGACGGAAGGCAGTCGAATACGCCCCATTTGCGCAGTAATGAATACATTCCCATCTTCTGAAGAATCCGCGCCGGCAGCAGCGCCAGCTTGAGCCGTGCCGGGTAGACGAAGATGTTGAAGAAGATCCAGCGCATCAGCCGCTGCTGGCCGGCGAGCGGCTGCGTTTTGCTCAGGCGGGAGCGGGTTTCCTCGATCAGCTCGTGGTAGACGACGCCGCTCGGGCAGGCGGTCTCGCACGCCCGGCAATCCAGGCACAGGTCCAGGTGGTGGCGCACCGAATCGGTCGGCTGAATTTCGCCGCTGGCCAGACCGAGCATGAGCTGAATCCGCCCCCGCGGCGAGTCGGCTTCGTGGCCGGTCTGTGTGAACGTCGGACAGACCGGAAGGCAGAGACCGCAATGCACGCACGACAGGCCGCGCTCGAACGTGCGGGGATCGAGCTTCAAGGCAGGTGCCTGGGCGGATCCTGCTGAAGAGCGTTTTTCCGGCGCACCTGGAATGGTCTGCGTCAATTCTGCCGCCACGGTAAAGGTTGCAAGGTGTTTTCGGGATCGAACGCGCGCTTCAACTGTTCGATTATTCTGCGCTCCGACGCGTTTGTCGACAGCTCAATTGGCGGCCCATACATCCCATGGGAGAAGCGCACGCGGCCCTGCACGGCTTGGGCCGCCGAGCGAATTTCAGGAATCGGGTCGTTGGACGCGAGGGTACCGACCAAAATCCCGAATGCGGCGTCGGCCCTCCACGCGTCGCCCATCAGCTTTGCGGCAAATTCCCCGAGCCGGACCGGCGGCACCGACGCGCGAAAGGCAATCTCACCCGACGGCGCCCAAAGGCGGGCGCGATGTTCGATGTCCTGCTCGAGCGGATGTTCCGACGTCTCCAGCGGCTCGCACTGCGGAATCGCACCTCGGTAATAAGCAAGCGTCGCGTCATCCCCCATGTACCCCAGCAGCAGCGCCTCGCGCGTCAGCAGCGCCCACTGCGGCCTCAAGGGTGTCGGAATCAGACGGTGAAGCAAACCGGCATCCGGCGCCAGCCGCACACGAATTATCCCGGCGAGCCGTCGATACGTCCGCGTCGTGATCGTGATCAGCCGGCCGAATATGCCGCGCTGGCCGACCATGAACTTGGTCAGGTCGTATCCCGCTACGTTCTTCACCGTCCGTCCCCCGGCGCTGATCAACTCGCCGCGGCCATTGTGGAATTGCACGCCCAGCAGCAGATCGCGCCAGGCGCCGTAGCCGAGCCGCAACGGGCCGCTCGAATCGCACGAGACCAGCGTACCGACGGTTTGCGCCGGGTCCCCGTCAATCGGCAGCCACTGATTGTGTTCAGCCAGCTTCGCCTGCGCGTCGCGCAAGGTCAGGTCAGCGGATAGCGTTGCGGTCATGTCACGGACATGGCAATCCGCCCCACCGGACCCAACCAGCGGCTCACGGGCAGCGCGGAAGTGTTCCTCTTGCATGCAGTTCCGAATGATAGCGGCAAAATGACCGGCGGTGGAGAAGCTGATTATACAAGTCCGGGCTGATTCTCCTCGCGACATGCTCCTGGGACGTTATAGTAACAGCATTATGAAAAGCGCAATTATCCTTCTGCTTCTGGTGGCGTTGTTCGGCGGAGCCGCATTGAGCCGGCCGACGCAGGACAGCTTCAAAGAATTTGTCACGACCAAGTACACGCAGGGCGACAAGGGCGTGATCTCAACCGGCGTCGACCAGTTCCGCGCCGACAACTTCATCAATTCCTGCACCTTCAACAATCGCATTTTCTGGACGGACGTGCAGAAGGACGGCAAGACGGTTTACACCGGCGCCTTCTCGCACTGGTTCAGCCGGGCCGACATCACCAAGGACTTGCAGAAGGTCCAGAACGCCGCCGACACCGCCAAGCAGCAGGTCGACCAGATCAAGATCGGCAAGTAACGGCGTGGCCGCTTCAACGACCATGTCCCGTCTCGTCCCGGTCGAGAAGAACCATGGTCGCTGAAGCGACCACGCCAGGGTCAATATCCCCGCAGATAGAGGACATAGATTCCAGACGCCGCGGCAAGGCAATAGACGCCGAAAACCCACCACCGACCCTTTTCCAGCAAGCGTGACAGCAGCTTGAGCGCGACGAGCCCCGCGACGAAGCTGCACGCCATCCCAATCAGGCTCGGGGAGAAGTCGTGAAAACTCACCCGCGCCGCGCCGCCCTGATGCTGCACGAGCCGTCTGCCCTCCCAGTAAATCACGGCCGGCGTCAAGACCACCGCCAGGGCGAAGCTGTACTCTTCAATCCTCTGTCTTGCCATCCCGCGCAGCAGTCCAATTGAGATGGTCGCGCCCGAGCGGGAGAAACCACGAAAGGGAAGGCACAATCCCTGGATCGCCCCGATCGCCACGCTGTCCCCGGTCGTGATTCTTTCCCGACCGCCTGCGCGCCGGGCCCGCAATCCGGAATACAGGATCAGCAGGCCCGCCGCGACCAGCGACACCGCCAATAGCTCCATGTGCTTAAACAGGTCTTCGATTTCCGCCTTGTCGAACTGATACCGGTGTTTGAGATAGTGCTCGATCCCGACTTTGAGCCCCAGCGCGATGACTCCGGTGAAAATCGTCGCGACGATCACGCGGACGGCAAATCGCCGGAATGCTTCCCGCGACGAAAAGAAAGCCCGTTTCCATGCCCGCCAGAAATAAACGATGACGGCGAACATCGTTCCCGTATGCAGCATTACCAGAAGCAATGTGAATTGCGGCGTCGAGGGGTCCAGCCGCATCAGCTTTGCCGCCGCGATCACGTGCGCCGAACTTGAAACCGGAAGCAATTCCGCCAGGCCCTGGATGATCGCCAGGATCACGATCTGTAGATTTGTCATCGATCAGTCTTCATTATCCGAATTTGCCCGTCCGTGCGCGATCGAGACGGCGATCGCCCGCCGAACGTACGCCAGCCCGCTCAAAACCGTCACCACGACGGTGGTCCACACGCAAAAGTCACGGAAATATCTGAAGTATTTTTCGGCCGGCGTGCCGATGCGCGTCGCAAAATAGTTCACGTAAACCAGAACCACCAGGATCGTCACCGACTGCACGACCATCTTCACTTTTCCGCTGTACGCGGCGCCGAATTGCTGTCCCGCCCCTTCGCCCAGCCCGCGAAAACTCGTTACCAGCAGTTCGCGGGCCAGGATGACCACCACCATCCAGGGCGATACGCCGGTAATCGTGACCACAAGGCCGCGCCCGGCAGTATCGGGAATGATGAAATTCTTACCGGCAAAGAAAATAAAGCTTCCAATGACCAGGACCTTGTCGACGAAGGGATCGACCACCCGACCGAACGTCCCCTCCACTTTCCATCTTCGCGCCAGGTAGCCATCGAGAAAATCCGTGAACAGCGCAATCAAATAAACGATAAACGCGAAATTGAGCAGGCTCGGCGAGCGTCCAGTGCCGCCGTACTGGTAATAACCGAGCAACGTGAAGAAGACCGCCGCCAGGAGCAGCCGTCCACCGGTCAGAAGATTGGGAACGTGCCGAAACACGAGCGGCGGATTGTACGGGCGGCCTCCTGGGTGGCAAAAGCCGCCCGGGACGTGAAATCGGCCCTTTATTTCGCCGCATCGAACCGGACGATATCCTTTCTGAAGGAAAGATCATGAGCCAACTGCCGCCAACTTCCCCGCCCTATCCTCCCCTGCAGGAGTATTACGCGCCGCCGCCGCTTCCGGGCTCGATCAAGTCCCTCTCGATCGTGGCGATCGTGCTGGGGTCGCTGTTCCTGCTGTGCGACTGCATGGGTCTGGCCGGCGCGACGCTGATGCTCGCGACCGGCGGAAAGAACCCAATGGTCCCCAGCGCGCCGGTGGTGAACCAGCCCGGTGCGCAGGCTTTCGCCGCCGCCGATTCCCTCATCAAGCTCGCCCTCGCCGGCTGGCTGCTGGCCGGCGGCATCGGCGGATTGCGGCAGGCCCGCTGGGCCCGGCCGGCCATGCTCTGGTGGTCGGTGGCCGCGCTCGTCTGGGCCTCGGCATCGCTGATGATCCAGCTTACCTGGACCGTCCCTGCGAGCGTCGAGAATGCCACCCGCATCCAGTCGCAGACCAACGCACAGTTGCCCCAGAATTTCCATGGAATCGTGAGCGCCTCGGCCATTCTCAGTGTGGTCATCGCATGGGCGTTCTGGTGCGCGCTGCCGGTCTGTTTCCTGCTACTGTGGCGTTCGCCGCAGGTGCGTGCAGCATTCGAGCAAACGCGGTCTGAGCAGCCACTCCAGGGCGGACAGCCGCGCTAAATCTTCACACACCCCTTGCATTTAGCCAACAGGACGGTAAAGTCCCGCACCCTGCGGCTGGAAAGTTCGAATCGCCAGGCCGTTTTACCGTTCGCACGATTCGACAACGACTTACGCGAGGCGAGAAAAGTGAAGAAACAGACCTTGACGGGTCGAAAAATCAGCGTAAGATTCCGAACCCTGCACGACACGGAGTCGTAAGACACGAGACGCAAACGAAGAAACGAGGCATTGGGATTGATCACACCGACAACCCGAAACCGCTTGCCGCAGTAACGCCTGCCCCTGCCTGAAGGGTCGCAGGAAGCGGTGATGCGACCCAAATAAGAACAAGAAGCCGAAGCAACGAGTTTGGACCAGTCCGTCCCGTGACATATTGGGGCTGACTCGCCCGCACTCTGCGGGAGTCTTGGTGCTGGTGGGGCAGATATTCTTGTCTGCCAGCCTTATCCGAGATGCTCTTTGACAAGTGAATATGTGAGGTTCAAGGTTTATTTGCAAAATAAACCTCCGCGATATCTGCCCCGTTTGTGATTGTCTTCCGTCTGGAAGCCGCGAGTTCCAAGGGCTCGTCCCGAGGAATGTTGGGCTTCGGGCAGATATCGTCGAGCACCTTTTTTGGCGATAATATGGTCCGTTATTGATCAGTCGAACCTGTAGCCGGCGTTTGAGATCTCAAATCTCAGGCGCGGGTGAAGGGGGCTGGCAACCGTTCCGGCACGCCCGCCGGGTTCTGTGAGATTCGAAGGTCGATCTAAGTCAATCGAAAATCGGCAGTCGAAAATCGCAAATCATCTGACGGTGATCGATAAATGTGGTCAAGCTCTTAAGGGTGTATGGTGGATGTCTTGGCATCGAGAGGCGACGAAAGACGTGGAAGCCTGCGATAAGCTCCGGGAAGCTGGCAATCAAGCATTGATCCGGAGATTTCTGAATGCGGAAACGCGACTGCGACAACCTCGCAGCCACCTGCCGCTGAATTCATAGGCGGTTAGGAGCGAACCCAGGGAACTGAAACATCTAAGTACCTGGAGGAACAGAAAGAGACATCGATTCCGTCAGTAGCGGCGAGCGAAAGCGGAAATAGCCCAAACCGGACTTCGGTCCGGGGTTGCGGGCGCCTCGAGGGGTTACAAAACCGCCGGCAGCAGAAGAAACTGGAAAGTTTCACCACAGAGGGTGATAGTCCCGTATGCGACACCGGCAGGTCCCCGTTGAGAGGCGTACCAGAGTAGCGCGAGCCTCGTGAAATCTCGCGTGAATCCGGGCGGCCCACCGCCCAAGGCTAAATACTCCTCGATGACCGATAGTGAACAAGTAGGGCGATTGAATGATGAAAAGCACAGCTACTAGCTGAGTGAAAAGTACCTGAAACCATACACTTACAAGCGGTCGGAGCCCTATGCCCTTTATGGGAATGGGTGACGGCGTACCTTTTGCATAATGGACCGGCGAGTGCATGTATACGGCAAGGCTAAGGTGTCAAGCACCGGAGCCGTAGCGAAAGCGAGTCTTAAAGTGGCGTCTAAGTCGTGTGCATGCGGCCCGAAACCCCGTGATCTACCCATGGCCAGGTTGCATGTCCCGTAAAAGGGACAGAAGGACCGAAGCCGTTAACGTTGAAAAGTTATGGCATGAGCTGTGGGGAGGAGTGAAAGTCTAATCAAACGGGGAGATATCTGGTTCTCATCGAAATGCCTTTAGGGGCAGCCTCGAGACACTACCCTTGGGGGGTAGAGCTACTGAAAGGAGACGTGGGGCTACCCGCCTACACGCTCCTACCAAACTCCGAATACCCAAGGGACTATCTCGGGAGTGAGTCCGCGAGGGATAATCTTCGCGGTCAAAAGGGAAACAACCCAGATCGTCTGCTAAGGTCCCCAAATTCAACTTAGTTCGGTAGGAAGTTATTCTGCTGAGACAGCCAGGATGTTGGCTTAGAAGCAGCCACCATTTAAAAAGTGCGTAATAGCTTACTGGTCGAGCAGAGTAGCGCCGTAAATGATCGGGAATAAGTTGGATACCGAAGCAGCGGGAGCCGCGCAAGCGGCTCGGTAGATGAGCGTTGCACGCCGCAGCGAAGGCATACCGTAAGGAGTGCTGGAGCGCGTGCAAGTGAGAATGCCGTTATGAGTAACGATAATGCAGGTGAAAATCCTGCACGCCGAAAGCCTAAGGTTTCCTGGGGAAGGTAAATCCGCCCAGGGTCAGTCGGAAGCTAAGGCGAGGCCGAAAGGCGTAGTCGATGCACAGCAGGTTAATATTCCTGCACCGGCTGTGAAGGTTGAACCTCCGCGTGCGTCTTTCCAAGGCAGTTCCACCGATTAGTCGTGGTGGTTGTGGGTGCCGTAAGGCATCACCTCGAGGCCGCTTTGTTGCCGAAGTCTGTGGAGGAAAGTCCGAGAAAAGCGCGGAGGGGACGACGCAGTCGCCCGTACTAAAACTGACACAGGTAGGCGAGGAGAGTATCCTCAGGCGCTCGAGAGAACTGCGGTTAAGGAACTAGGCAATCTAACCCCGTAACTTCGGGAGAAGGGGTCCCTACTCGCAAGAGAGGGCGCAGGAAGCAGCCTGGGCGACTGTTTATCAAAAACACAGCTCTGTGCTAACTCGCAAGAGGATGTATACAGAGTGACGCCTGCTCGGTGCCGGAATGTTAAGGAAGTCGGTTAGGGGTTCGCCCCGAAGCTGGCGACCGAAGCACCGGTAAACGGCGGCCGTAACTATGACGGTCCTAAGGTAGCGAAGTTCCTTGTCGGGTAAGTTCCGACGTGCATGAACGGCGTAACGACTTGGGCGCTGTCTCGACCGCAGACTCGGTGAAATTGAAGTGGCGGTGAAGATACCGTCTACCCGCAGCAAGACGGAAAGACCCCGTGGACCTTCACTGCAGCCTGGTACTGACGCCGGGTGTGGACTGCGTAGGATAGGTGGGAGGCGTTGATCCCTCGGTTCTGGCCGAGGGGGAGCCAACGGTGAAATACCACCCTGTTTGCATTCGTCGTCTCACCCTGGTCCGTGAATCCGGACAGGGAACCGTGCTAGGTGGGCAGTTTGACTGGGGCGGTCTCCTCCAAAAGAGTAACGGAGGAGTGCAAAGGCAAGCTCAGACCGGTTGGCAATCGGTCGTCGAGCGTAAAGGTACAAGCTTGCTTGACTGCGAGTGCTACAGCACGAGCAGAGCTGAAAGGCGGCCTTAGTGATCCTGTGGTTGCGTGTGGAAGCGCCATAGCTCAACGGATAAAAGGTACCCCGGGGATAACAGGCTGATCGCCTCCGAGCGTCCATAGCGGCGAGGCGGTTTGGCACCTCGATGTCGGCCCATCGCATCCTGGGGCTGAAGGCGGTCCCAAGGGTTTGGCTGTTCGCCAATTAAAGCGGTACGCGAGCTGGGTTCAGACCGGCGTGAGCCAGGTCGGTCCCTATCTGCTGTGGGCGCAGGAACCTTGACGGCAATTCTTCCATAGTACGAGAGGATTTGGAAGGACGGACCCCTGGTGTACCAGTTGTCGCGCTAGCGGCACGGCTGGGTAGCTATGTCCGGAACGGATAAACGCTGAAAGCATCTAAGCGTGAAGCCTATGCCAAGACGAGGGTTCCATGGGGCTTGTCCCCGAGAGACCCCGAGTAGACCACTCGGTTGATAGGCCGGAGCTGTACGGCGGGAAACCGCTTCAGGTTACCGGTACTAACGGTCGATAGCTTGACCACTTTTATCGATCATCGTTGCACAAAAATCGTGCTCGACGAATCGCGGAGTGGATCGGCTATGAAGCTCTCTGCAAACGTGAGTTTGAAAGTCGAACCATTGAACCTCATATATCACTGACATTCGTCAGCCCGGCGGCTAACCCCGCCGGGCTGACTTGGTTGGTGGCTTTACCGGTAGGGTCACACCCGTTCCCATTCCGAACACGGCCGTTAAGCCTGCCGGGCCGATGATACTGCTTCAGCGGGAAAGTAGGTCACTGCCAGCCTTTATCAAAGCCCCCGGTCCTCACACAGGATCGGGGGCTTTTTTTGTTGTC
>Ga0210396_10002990_pt1 | contig 16991 bp, 18 predicted proteins | sample IncBWH17OmetaG_FD_155466 | JGI IMG/M metagenome (GOLD analysis project Ga0210396, IMG submission 155466) | Forest soil microbial communities from Barre Woods Harvard Forest LTER site, Petersham, Massachusetts, United States - Inc-BW-H-17-O ... | reverse complement strand
CGGCGACCGGTTGACTTTGAGCCTGCATAGACTTCACGAGGTCAGCGGCCGACGCTCCTTCGAGCGACAATCCATAGCCAACCTCTCGCACGATGCGCTCCTTTAACGGATGAATGAAGTGCACGCGCGTGTTGCGGCGCGTCACCTCTGGCGCCTTCAAGTACAGCACGGCGAGTTCTCGCGCTCGGCTGAGCGCCGTTCCGTTCGGGACGACTTCGGCAACGACTCCCCATTCGTGCGCGGTGCGCGCCGTCAGCGGCTGTGGATTGAGCAGAAAGGCCTCGGCCCGTCCCGCTCCAGCGCGATAACTCCACGTGGTAAAGATTCCATCCCCTGGCACGATGCCTCCCGCGAAGTGGGGGACGTCATGGAAGGTCGCACTCTCGGCTGCCACGATCACATTGGCCAGCAAGGCATACTCGGAGTGCACATGCGCTCGTCCTTCGATAGCCGCGATGACGGGCACGCGTATATTGGCTATGTTTTCAAGAATCTGACAGCCCTCGTCGTGAGTCTGGCTCCAAACACCGGGATCGGCCACATTGCCGAAAGTGGCGAAATCAATTCCAGGGATGAAATCACCGCCGGCGCCGGTTAGGATTACGATCTTGTTCGCTCGATCTTGCGCGATGCGGTAGAAGGCGTCGAGAAACTCTGTATGGTCTTGAGCAGTGAAGGTGAACGGCCCGCCGTTGCTGTGAAATTCAGCAACCAGCACACCTTTGTCGTCTCGTGTCAGCTTCAGGCTGCGGTACTCGGAACAATAAGCTGGTTGAGTCGTTTGCATATGGAATTCTCCAAATCGAATTAAGGTACTTCAATCAACAACAGATCAGATATCAAGCTAGTTTTGCAGCATCGCGTGATCCGCTCTCAACGGTGCCGCACCGAAATTGACAGCAAACCTTTGGCACCAGATCGAAACGGTCCGGTACTTCGACAGATCCAGATCGGTGCCCAAGGCGTAGTTCTGGTCACCGATGTTTCCCTTGATCGTTCCCAGATCGATGGAGGCGGCGCTCTTCACAGTCGCGCTGTCCTTTGCGTCGTCAGCGGCGACCAGGTACACGTGTACATTTGGACCATTCGAAGTACTGAAGTTCGTGAAGCGGAGAATCCGATCTCCATTCCCAAGGCGGTAGATAGTTGCTGTACCTGCGGTGGGGTGCACTACTCCGTAGAAAGTGCCGGACTCAAGGACTTGTGCGGATGCAGGATCTGCGCCCGCCGGAAAGCCTTCGTTTACCCGGTGATTGACGAGCAACCGCTCCGGCCGAAACGCGTACCAGGCGGCGAACAGTGCGATGGCGAGCACAGCGAGGGCGAGTTTCCATTTGTGCATTTTCATGTCTCCTTCGAAACAAAAATCTTGTTTTGCGTCACCCGTTGCGAATGCGGATGCAATGCAGATGCGCGACGACTCTATAAGCAACAAATCTGAGGACGACCATTCACAACATCATTGACTTGCTATCCAGGCCCGTAGCCCCGCTTGGCTCCGGTGGGCTGGCAGTGACGATTTGTGGTGTCCCGTTTCCTTCATAGCACCGCACGGTAAAAGTGTGCCTGCCCGACTGATAGGGCCAATCGTATCGCCAGATGACCCATGTCAGCTCGGACAGCGGAATGCGTAGCTCCGCGCGCTCCCAAGGACCGCCGTCCACCTGCACTTCAACTTTCGATATGCCCCGGGCCCCCGCATGCGCAATCCCGCCAATCGGCACCAGCTTGCGGTCATCGGCGCCAATCATGGTCATGTCGACCGCGACCGTGTCGATCACTGAGGTCGCATGCATTTGCGCCACCGTGTTCCAGCCTCGCTCGACCCAGTAGCCTGGTTCCCAATGATCAGTGGCCTCGATGGATTCGATCCATTTGGGCTGTTTCATCCCGTGCACATCCGGGATATAGATTCTGAGCGGGAACCCGTGCTCGCGCTCGAGCGGTACTCCGTCCCAAGCGTAGGTCAGCATGATGCGCGGATCGGCCTTGATCGCGTCCAGCGAAACCACTTCATAGAATTCGTCTGCGGAACGAATCTTCAGATGTGTGGCATCCGGCTTGAGCCGCCAATCCCGCAGTAATTGCTGTACACTCGCACCCGTCCAGCGTTGCGTCCCGATGAGGTCACCCCCAACTGGATTCGAAATACACGACAGAGTGACGAACTGGTGCATCGGGTAGTAGCGCTTCAGGTCTTCCATCGTCAGCGCCAGCGACTTCTCAACCAGACCGGTAACCTTCAGCCGCCACTCGCGTTCATCAACTTTCGGTGGAATCGTGTTGATATCGATGCGGTAATGCCGTGCGACAGGCGTGAACTCGGGCCGGGTACCCGGAGCAGGTTGCACCTCCGCATTCGCGTTAGGCAGCGGATGCGTTGCTGACCACCGCATCAACTCGCCGCCGGCCCGCATCACCGCTTCTCGGCGTCGCGCCTCGGCTAACTCGCCCACCACTGCTCCCGCCACCGTGATCAGCGCCGTTGTGCCACCTAGCTTTACCAGGAAGCGACGGCGGTCAATGCGCTCAGCCCCTGGTTCGGCGAGTTGCTCAGTTGGCTGCGCAATACCGATCAGCCGTTGCTCTGCCCGGCCGAGAACTGCGCCCCAAACGAGAAATGCCGCCAGCACCCAGACTGCACCCGCCCCCGGCCCGACACTCGCCGTCGCGCTCGCATGCAGGCTGATAAGCATTGCTGGAAAGCCGAAAATAACTCCGAGGCCGAGTCCCACAGTAATTCCATATCTGCTGCTGCGTGTGGCGCGAAGAACCAAGAAGAGAACCACGCCGCCGACAACCCCGGCGATGAACAGAATGGCGATGGCCATCGCCTGTTCCGCCATTTTCGCGGTCGCAGCGATCGGACCGACGTTGAGCGCTCGAATGATGTTCACCATCGCCCCGATGCCGAACGCGATGAGGCGCCCAGGAAGCACTCGCGTCAGCCAGTCAAACGTGTCGAATGGCACGAACGGCATTCCCGCAACTCTCCACGCAAAGAAGAGAGTCCCGATCAGCGCTGCGGAAATCGTTGACGCCACTAACAAGGCGCTCAACAGCCCTGGCTCGCGGATGTTTTTCATGTCCACATTTCGCGCGCTCATACTTCTGTCCAATCACCGCTTTTGGAATTCGGGTTCTTTTTCCCAAGCGGCGAACAGTGCGATAGCGAGTATGAGGAGGGAGAGCTTCCATTTGCACATCTTCATGTCTCCTTAGAAATAAGACTCTTGGATTTGCGGCGCCCGCGAACCCACAAAAACGGCCGGGTGCCGGCGCAGAATGCCTAGAGGATTCGATCGCATCTGCTGCTAGGAGTGGGAGCACGAGAATAACCAAACCAAGTGGGGAATGCTGAATGCCGGTTATCCAGTCATTTGTGTGTCTGTCTTGAAGTCTGAGATCAGCAGGATGTAGGGGAACTAGGTCTCCGTGTCGATATAGAAACACCGAGACGTATTTACGACAGGAGATGTCCATCCGACTCTGGTTTTGACTGCTTGCCTTAATCATCGTGATTGCCTGACGCGGTGCATTCACTGAACTTGCGATTGGACCGGTTTGTGCGACGAACCAGAATGAGATGCCGCCCACCATGGCAACTTTACTCACAATGGCTTACCTGGAGTTGCTACTCCGCCATGGTTGGCGCTATAGAACGCCCCAGCAGCAGCATCGAATGCGGCTGAGTAAATCCAATGTGCCCGTCCTCCGGCAGAAGCTTATTCTTGCTTACCCAAAGTGGCAGCGTTTACAGTCGGAGGACGACATCCATTGGAAGCTCGATTGCTAGTTTTCGGCTGGTTGGTAACGCAGCACCAGTACAGCACTAGGGCAGTCACTGAGCAGGAGGGCGTCATGAGTATCATCTCGCGAGGTTTTGCCGGTCGACGCAGCGCGGCGGATGCAAAACTGCCCCCCGGGCAATACCTCACGACTGATTTTCCTGTCTTTTCCGCAGGGCCAACGCCGCACATTTCCCTCGATCGCTGGGAATTCACGATCGACGATGGCAACAACGTTTTGAAGCGATGGGATTGGAAGTCGTTTCGCGAGTTGCCAACCGAAACTATTACCGTTGATCTGCACTGCGTAACACGGTGGTCGAAACTGGATACGTCCTGGGAAGGGGTTTCACTGGATGTCCTGCTTGCAGACATAAAGACAGATTTGCCATATGGAATGTTTCGTTCGTATGGCGACTACACGACGAACCTCCCCCTGAAAGATGTCATGAACAAGCAGGCTTGGATCGCGTTCAAATACAACGGTGCCGATCTTGAGCCCGAACACGGCGGCCCCACGCGGCTTCTCGTTCCTCACCTTTATTTGTGGAAGAGCGCCAAATGGGTGAAGGGACTGAGCCTGATGCCGCAGGACAAACCGGGATTTTGGGAGAGTCTTGGCTATCACATCTACGGTGACCCATGGCTGGAACAGCGGTACTCGGGCGAGTGACATGGCGCAGCGCCGCGGTTATCGGACTGCACGACGAAACAGCTACCGCGCGGACGATCGCACTTGCAGTTCGCGATTGGCCAGGTCACATCGCCGGTCAGCACGTTGACGTGCGACTGACGGCTGCAGACGGATACTCGGCGGTTCGATCCTACTCCATTGCTTCGGCTCCGAGTTCGGATGGGCGCATCGAACTCACCGTCGAGCGACTCTCGAGCGGCGAAGTTTCCCCCTATCTGACGCAGCAGGTTATGATCGGCGATGATCTGGAATTGCGAGGCCCGATTGGCGGCTGGTTCGTGTGGCGCCGAGACCAAACGGAACCGATCCAACTCGTGGCAGGTGGCTCTGGCATCGTTCCACTCATGGCCATGGTTCGCTCGCGTGCTTCGGCCGGCAGCATCGCACCATTTCGATTGCTGTATTCCGTCAGGGAGCCAGAGACGGTTTTTTACCGCGATGAACTGCGGGCATTATCAAATCAAGGCGACTCAGTAGTGATCACTTACGCGTACACGCGAGTGACTCCGAAGGATTGGCCGCGACCCGCTGGACGCATCGACGCAGAGCTAATTGCCAGCGGGACCTGGCCCTCGAACCTTCGGCCGAGCAGCTATGTTTGCGGTCCGACCTCTTTCGTTGAACATACGACCGACCTCCTGATTGCCGCCGGCCACGATCGCGAAAAGATCAGAACGGAGCGCTTTGGCGCCACAGGAGAACGAAAATGAATGCATCTATGAACTATCTTGATGGCAATGCTGCCGCAGGTGAATTGAGCAGGATATTCGCAATGGATATTACAAGCGCAGAAGGACAATGCACGAATTGCGGTGCGAAGAGGCGATTTGCCGAGGCGCATTTGTATTCACATTGTCCCGGCCTTGTCGCCCGGTGTGCGCTTTGCGGACATGTGCTTCTGCGATTCGCGAATGTACAGGGGCGTGTCTTTCTCGATCTCCGCGGCATGAAGTACTTAACCTTCGACGAAAGACGGCAATCGAACGCGCCCAGCTAGGCTCATGACCTTCCATCTGCTTCGAAGACGGGTCAATCATCGAATGAAGATCATCGTGCTAACGATTGTAGTTCTGATCGCGCTCATCGCTTTCGGGGGCTCGCTTCCGAGCAAGCAAACCGGAATCGTGACTTCTGACGTGCACGATTACCACAATACGGACCCTCTACACGGTTCTGAAGCGGGAGCCACTCTGGTACGTGCCTGCGGAAACTGCCATTCGAACCAGACGATTTTACCTTGGTATGGCCGTGTTGCACCGGTCTCGTGGTGGATCCACAGACATGTCCGCGAAGGCCGGGAAGAATTGAACTTCTCCGAGTGGACCAGGTATTCGGCACAGCGAAGGCGCGATGAACTGGAGTCGATCTGCGGAGTCATTTCGAATGGGAGAATGCCGCCGACATCATACAGGGCTCTCCATCCAGAATCACGACTGCAAACTCAGGATAAGAAAGTGATATGTGCCTGGGCAGCTAATGAGTCGGAAGACGAAAAGTAGCTATTCCTGGAACAACGATACCTAGATTAAGGAGAACCGAGATGAAGAACCTAATTGCGTTTTTGCTGGGCGTCATCCTAATCATCCAACCGACTGGCCCTGGTGTTGCCCGGGCAGCTGATAACGATAAGGACGAAGACCGGTTGAAAGATTGTGGCACAGTTTTGAAGGAGATTCTCGACATTCCCGACAATATCCCGCAGGACTTACTTGACAAGGCCGATTGTGTAGTCGTCTACCCCTCCGTGTTGAAGGCCGCATTCGTGGTTGGCGGCAGTTATGGTCGGGGTGCGATGACGTGTCGAAAAGGCGAAAACTTCGCGGGACCTTGGGGCGCTCCGACAATGATGGCCCTTGAGGGCGGTAGCTTCGGTTTTCAAATCGGCGGACAGGCCACGGATTTCGTCCTGCTGGTCATGAACGAAGGTGGCGCTCGCGGAATCCTTTCCGGAAAGGTGAAGTTGGGAGGGGATGCTTCTGTTGCGGCAGGACCAGTCGGCCGCAATGCTTCGGCCGAGACGGACGTCACCCTGCGCTCAGAGATTTTGAGTTATTCCCGTTCCCGTGGCCTCTTTGCGGGCATCTCTCTGGAAGGCTCAACCATCCGACCCGACAACAAAGCAAACGAGCAAATTTATGGAAAAAAGCTGGAGGCTAAACAAATCGTGCTCTCGGATCAGGTCAGAGTGCCTGCCGCTGCCGAGCAACTTGTTTCCACATTAGACACCAAAACCAGGCGACATAAACCGTAATGCCAGGCGGCGTTCTTGACCATCCACCTTTCTCAATGATGAAGTTTGCAATCGTCTCAACCCCTTCGCCGGTCATCAAATTCGGAAAAACGAAGGGCCGCTTTCTGGGCATTCTGAGTGTGTCCGCTTCCATGACCCCAAGGATCGCCCTGCCAGAGGAGCCGGGTCGATCTTGTTAATAACGAGAAGATCGGAGGGCGTAATTCCAGTGCCGGCTTTGAGAGGGACCTTCTTAGCTCGTCCTGCTAGCTTTCGGGGGCGCGCTTTCGCGAAAGACTTTGCGAGTCGAAATGTCGCGTAGCTCGTCGGCGGTGCTCACATTGGCAATCACAGTACGTCAGGCGGCTGAAGGTGAGGAGGCCATTACCTTGGTCGGTAGCGTGAAATGAAATGTCGCGCCACGTTCGGCGTTGGGGGTCGCCCACAAACGACCACCAAAGGACTCGATGATCGTCCGACTGATGGACAGTCCCATGCCAGTGCCGTGCGGCTTGGTGGTGAAGAATGCCTCGAAAATACGCTCGACTTGCTTCGCGGGAAGGCCGATACCGCAATCACTCACCGAAATCAGTAATTGGCCCTCCTCCGTTGTGCTGGATCTTACGCTCAGTTCACCTCTGGTGCCATTCATCGCCTCGATACCGTTGAGCATGAGATTCATCAATGCCTGCTGCAACTGCACCCGATCCGCCATGATTGTGGGAAGCCCTTGGGCGAGATCGGCCCGCATCGAAACGGAATGCCGATTTGCCTCGTTCTGCAGCATAATTACCATCTCCCCAATGACTTCGTTTACGTCAACCATGGCCAGCTCTGAAGAACCCTTTTGGTACAGCGAGCGGACACGATCGACGATGTCGGCTGCACGCTTGGCGTCTCGGACCATTTCCAAAGCAGCTTCCCGCGCCTCCGACAGATCCGGTTCATCACGATCAAGTAACCGCACGCACGCTTCCGCGTTGGTTACGGCCGCTCCTATGGGTTGCTTAATTTCGTGCGCTAGCGAAACTCCCAACTGTCCGACTGTGATTACACGACTCATATAGGCCATATCGACTTGGAGCTGGCGCAGCCGCTCACGCTCTGCCTCGGCTAACTTGCGTTCCGTTAGATCGAGTGCGAACGCCACGTTCTCGGTCCTTGTCCCCTCAATCGCTGCGGCCGCAACTAGCACAGGTACACGCGTTCCATCGCTACGGAAATACTCTTTTTCGAAGAGCTCACATGTACCGTGCGCTCTGAGCTGGGCCACAGCCCTTTCGCTCGCAGGCTGCCACTCGGGTGGTGTCAACTCGGTCCAGCAAAGGCGTCCACACGCGAGGTCATCACGTGTGTAGCGAAGCATGCTGAGAAAAGCATCATTGGCATCGGTAACTCGACCTTCAAGGTCCGAGATCAACACACCGACGATATTGGCATCCACAAGCCGCCTGATCTTCACTTCCCGTTCCCGAAGCTCGCGTTCAGCTTCCTTGGCCGCGGTAACGTCGGTCACGGCTCCGACGAAACCACTAGATGAATCATGCACGGCGCGACCTGATATCCGGACGTACTTGACTCTGCGCTCTGGCAGTAGCAAGCGATGCTCGAAATGAAAATCGGTTCGGTTCAGTGCTATTCGATCGAAAATCTCCTTCACTCGAAGTGCATCGTCAGGATGGACCCGCTGCAGAATAACCTCCAGCGTCGGCGGGACCAGGGGATTTAGTTCAAAGATGTGATACGTTTCCAGCGACCAAAAGATTTCTCCGCTAGCTACATCCCAGCCGAAACTACCCGTATGGCTTAGATTCTGGGCGATTGCGAGATAAGCTTCGCTTCGGCGGAGTGCCCGTTCGGCACGGCGCAGTTCCGCCCTCTCCTTCGCTTCGCGTAGCGCCCGGTGCACCGAAGGCACGAGGCGAGACAGTCGCGTCTTCAGGACGTAATCCGTTGCGCCGATCTTGAGAGCTTCGATGGCTACTTCCTCGCCCATGGTTCCAGAGACAAAGATAAACGGCAGGTCCGGCTGTTGTTGGCGCGCGATTCTCAACGCCGACAAGCCATCGAAAGAGGGCAGAGCGTAATCCGCCAGAATCAGGTCAAATCCGCCCTCGTGTAGCGCTACGAGGAAGGTGGATTCCGTTTCAACGCGGGTCACATCGCAGGCAACCCCCTCCGTCTCGAGCGTGTCCTGTGTTAACTCCGCGTCGGCGGTGTCATCCTCTACGTGCAGAATATGCAAAGAGCGACTCATCGCAGTTTCAACGTTTCCCGACGCTTCCGGGTGGGGGCTCGTTAATGACCGCCCAAAAAACCCCCAGTTCCTTGACGGCGTTCACAAACTCGTGAAAATCAACTGGCTTTACGACGTAGGCGTTGACCCCAAGTTTGTAGCTTTTCATCATGTCTTTCTCTTCATGTGATGAGGTCAGCACCACCACGGGAATCATCTTCAGATTTTCGTCGGATCTGACTTGCTTCAAGACTTCCAATCCGTCCACCTTGGGTAGTTTTAAATCCAGCATCACAACAGCGGGATTACCATCGGAGCGAGTGTGGAATTGGCCCCGACAATAGAGGTAGTCGAGAGCCTCTTGGCCATCGCGCGTAACCATCACCTGATTCGCGAGTTTATAATCCTCGAGCGCCATCAGCGTAAGTTCCAGGTCTCTCGGATCATCCTCGACAATCAAAATGCGTCCCAATTCGTTTTTCATAAAGCGCTCGCAGCCCTCAATTCTGGACCTTGTGTCTTAGGGAGCGAGAAATAAAAAGTCGCGCCTTGATCTACTGCTCCCTCCGCTCGAACGTTTCCTCCGTGGCGGAGGATAATGCGCTGCACGGTGGCCAGTCCTATTCCCGTACCTTCATACTCTTCAGCCCGATGCAAGCGTTGGAATACGCCGAACAACTTATTTGCATACTGCATATCAAAGCCGGCGCCGTTGTCCCTGACGAACACCTCTACGTCATCATTGTCTCCATCCGTACAACCAATCTCGATGTCGGCTCGCGTTCGCATCCGTGTGAACTTGACCGCATTGGAAACGAGATTGACAAGAACCAGCCTTAACATGGGACGGTCTCCGTAACACACTGGAAGGGCGCTGATCTTCCACGCAATCTCACGCCCCGTCGTCTCCTGCTGGATCTCCGTGACGACTTCTCTCAGAAGCTCCCCCAGATTCACCAGCGTCTTTTTCGTCTCGGCCCGCCCGATCCTGGAAAACGCCAGCAGATCGTCAATCAGGATGCCCATTCTTTTTGCTGCATCGAGGATAGTTTTTATGTACCGGTGACCTTTGTCGTCGAAAGAAGACGAGTTTTTCTGCAATAGCTCTGAGTATCCAACCACATGGCGAAGCGGTGCGCGCAGGTCGTGGGACACGGAGTAGGCAAAAGACTCTAGCTCCTGGTTGCTCGACTCAAGTTCCGCAGCCCGGTTAGCAAGTTTCTGGTTCAGCTTTAGAATTTCGTCCTCTTGCTGCTTGCGGTGTTCGACCTCAATCTGAAGGTGGTCGCGGGCGAGACTGAGGTCGTCCTCCATTCGACGTCGAGCCTCAGTGAACGATGCGATAAGTACCGCCCATACCATGAAAACAAAAAAAGACGGTAGATCGTCCCTGGAGATTGCGAAGGAATAGATGGGTGGGGAAAACAAATAATCGAAGCACGCTATGGATAGCATAAGCGCCAGCACAGAAGGCCCGATTCCTCCATACCAAGTGGCGACGGCAATGGCCAGGTTAAAAGGTGGTGCCAGTTCACGGAAGCGGCATTGCTGAAATACAAGCGCCAGCCCCATCGCAATTGCAACGCAAGCCACTGAAAAGCCGTAGCGTAGGAGCCCTGACCTAGCCATTCTTGATTGCAGGTTCCAGGGTGCCATTACCCCTGCCCGCCGGCCGTGTGGAGTTGCGCGAGGCCGTTGATTCTAGCGCTCCCTATGGTCGCCAATCCACCTTTCTCAATGATGAAGTTTGCAATCGGCTCAACCCCTTCACCGCTTTTCAAATTCGAAAAAACGAAAGGCCTCTTCCCGCGCATTCTGAGTGTGTCCGCTTCCATTACCCCAAGATTTGCTCCTACCAGAGGAGCCAGGTCGATCTTGTTGATAACGAGAAAATCGGAGCGCGTGATTCCCGGGCCGCCTTTGCGAGGGATCTTTTCACCTTCCGCAACGTCAATTACGTAGATCGTCAGATCGGCCAGTTCGGGGCTGAAAGTTGCCGCCAGATTATCTCCGCCCGATTCCACAAAGCATAGTTCTGCATGCGGAAATTTCTTATTCATCTCTTCAATGGCGGCGAGGTTCATCGAAGCATCTTCTCGAATTGCAGTGTGAGGACAGCCTCCGGTTTCGACTCCCATAATGCGCTCCGCGGGCAGCGCTTGCGCACGGGTAAGGATGAGTTGGTCCTCCTTTGTGTAAATGTCGTTTGTAATTACATAAATGTCGTAAGTGTCACGGAGACGTTTGCAGAGCGCCTCGACCAGAGCCGTTTTGCCAGACCCGACAGGGCCGCCGATACCGACGCGTAAAGGATGGGCGTAGGAAGCTGAACTCGAAATATTAGTCATGAGCGAAACAACCTCGTGTATTGGGTTTCATGCGATGCGGAAGCAAGATCGACCATGAACGCGGCCGAACCCAGATCGCGAATTGTTGCCTGTTCAGCCTGGGAAGCCACGGCCAGCACTGCTTCCTCAAGCTCGGCGATGGCAAGCTGCCCATCAGTTTGCCCCAGGGGTACTAAGCGAACACCGGCCGTTGTCAAATTGGCGATGTAGCTTTGCAGAAAAGCGGGCTGGGCCAAGGTCGCCGGAATGTCTTGCTTTGCTGCACGAACTCCGAGCACGACTGACAAGACCGGTGCAATTCTGATTTCCGAGAGAAATTCTGAAAGACTCTCTAGGAAGGGATCGGGCCACACCCGTCGCAACGTATTGAAGCATGCGGTCGCTTGCTGCGATGTTTCAAGTGCAAATTCCGATGTCCCCCGAAAGGCGCCCGCGAGTTCCGCAATTTCAAACAACCTTTCGCCGTTGTTTTCCTTCGCGCAGCGCCATGCCTCGATAAAGAAAATCGCTTCGTTTCGTCCTGAGCCATAGCACAGATCTGCTTCCAGCCAATCAACAAGACTTTTGCGATCATGAATGTGTCCCGCTTCTACGGCCCATTCGATACCGTGAGAGTAGCTATACGAGCCGGTAGGAAACGCGGGCGAAAGCCAGCTTTGCTGTCTCAGGAGCGCGAGAGGCGCGAGCTCACACCGTTCATCACTCATGATGATGCCCATCCTCCCGATGGGCGCGATGGTGGCCGTGGCCGATATAAGCGCCGCCTTCGGGCTGGAAAGGGACCTGCACCCTTTCAAGATCCGCTCCGAAGCCAAGCAGCATATCTTCGATCACGTGATCAGGCCGAATGCGAAGAACTTGATCTCGAATTTCAGTCGGCAAATGCCGATTTCCCAGATGCCACGCAAGGCGCGCCAGCTGATTGGGATCTTTATGTCTGACTTCGACAATGAGCTCCGCCGCAGCCTGAACCTTCAGCCACCTTCCATCTTCCAGCTGCAGACCATCTCCATCAGCCATGGCAACTGCTTGGGGAAGGTCGAGCAGGACATCTTCACCTTGATCCCCAGTCAGGCGAATGCGGCGTCGATGGCGCGCGTCAAAATCGAGAGTGAGCGATCCTGCCGCGTTTTCCTTCGGCCAATCCCCGGCGAGTCGATGAACGGAAGCGCGATGAGTGGGATCACCGTGAATGGAAGCGTTATGGGTAGTCATCGTCATACTCAGTACATGAAGTAGCGTTGGGCCATGGGCAATACTTTGGACGGCTCGCAGGTGAGAAGGCGGCCATCGGCTCGCACTTCGTAGGTCTCAGGGTTCACTTCCATGCGAGGCGTGGCATTATTCAAAATCATCGAACGCTTGCCGATTTGGCGTGTATTGGACACCGGAAGAAGTTTCTTTGCAAGGCCAAGCGCCCCCGCTTTGTTGAGTAGTGCCTGGCTGACAAATGTCACAGAGCTTTCCGTCAAAGAGCGGCCGAACGCACCGAACATTGGCCGATAGTATTCGGGTTGCGGTGAAGGGATGGAGCCGTTGGGATCTCCCATGACTGCAGCCGCAATCGTGCCGCTCTTTAACACCATGTCGGGCTTCACGCCGAAAAAGGCCGGATCCCAGATACAAATGTCGGCAAGCTTTCCAATCTCAATCGAACCGACATATGTGGAAATACCTTGAGCTATCGCGGGATTGATCGTGTATTTCGAGACATATCGGCGAGCTCTGAAGTTGTCGTTCTCGCCTTGTTCCTCGGTTAGGCGCCCGAATTGTTTCTTCATTTTGTCCGCGGTTTGCCAGGTTCGGATAATCACCTCACCCACACGGCCCATGGCCTGACTGTCGGAAGACATGATCGACAGGGCTCCAAGATCATGCAAAATATCCTCCGCCGCGATGGTCTCCTTTCGAATCCGGCTCTCGGCGAAGGCAACGTCTTCAGGAACTCGCGGATCGAGGTGATGGGTGACCATTACCATATCGAGGGCCTCATCAAGCGTATTTACAGTGTAGGGTCGCGTTGGAGTCGTGGAAGATGGAATGACGTTTGACTCGCCGCACACTTTGATGATGTCCGGTGCATGCCCGCCTCCCGCCCCTTCCGTGTGAAATGTGTGGATAGTTCTGCCTTTGAAGGCGGCAATGGTAGTTTCCACGAAACCGCTTTCGTTGAGCGTGTCTGTATGGATAAGAACCTGCACATCCATGTCATCCGCGACAGACAAACAACAGTCAATGGCGGAGGGCGTCGTACCCCAGTCTTCGTGAAGCTTGAAGGCGCATGCGCCAGCCTCGATTTGCTCAATGAGGCCCGCTGGCGAGCTTGCGTTGCCCTTCGCGTAGAAGCCGAGATTGATAGGGAAGGCATCGGCGGCCTGCAGCATTCTCTGAATGTGCCACGGACCTGGAGTACAGGTGGTCGCGTCTGTTCCGACTGCGGGTCCTGTGCCTCCGCCCATCATTGTGGTCAGGCCTGAATAGAGAGCCTCTTCGATCTGTTGCGGGCAGATGTAATGAACGTGCGTGTCGATGCCTCCGGCGGTGACAATCTTGCCCTCGCCAGCGATTACTTCAGTCCCAGGGCCGATCACGATCGTGACGTTCGGTTGGATGTCCGGATTTCCAGCCTTTCCTATGGCTGCAATGCGGCCGTCTTTAATGGCGATATCCGCCTTCACGATTCCCCAATGATCCAGAATCAAAGCATTAGTAATTACCGTGTCGACGGCGCCCTCACTGCGCGAACGCTGTGACTGCCCCATGCCGTCGCGAATCACTTTCCCGCCGCCGAACTTCACCTCCTCGCCATAGGTCGTGTAGTCCCTTTCAACCTCGATGATGACGTCCGTATCCGCAAGGCGCACTTTATCGCCGACAGTCGGACCGAACATCTGCGCATAGGCTGCCCGGTTCATTTTGTTAGACATTTTCCATTACCTCTCTTGTTCTTTCGGCAAAGCTCCCATGACTGTCTTGTGGAAGCCATAAACGAGGCGCGCCCCTACGTACGGGACGAGGGAAACCTCGCGAGACTGACCCGGCTCGAAGCGGACGGCTGTTCCCGCCGGAATGTCTAAGCGATACCCGAGCGCTGCTTTCCGATCAAATCGGAGAGCTGAGTTGGTCTCAGCGAAGTGGTAATGGCTGCCGACCTGGATCGGTCTGTCGCCAGTGTTTGCGACTTTAATGATGATGGCAGTTCTGTCCTTGTTCAGAACGATGTCGCCGGCTGCTGCGAAAATCTCGCCTGGTATCATGTCAGTCCCACCTCAGCGAATTGGGTCGTGAATGCTCACGAGTTTCGTTCCATCGGGAAAGGTTGCTTCAACCTGCATTTCGGGAATCATCTCGGCGATGCCTTCCATCACCTGGTCACGGCTCAACACCTTGCGGCTTTCCGACATGAGTTGAGCAACCGACTTGCCATCGCGCGCTGCCTCCAGGACGAAATCGGTTATGAGCGCAACACTCTCGGGATAGTTGAGCTTGACGCCTCTTTTAATCCGCTCCCGAGCCACAATCGCGGCAAGTGAGATCATCAGCTTGTCTTTCTCACGCGGCGTCAGATTCATAGACTTCTCCGTTCTGCAAACTTAGCATGACCACATCTTCGGAACTCGGAATGGGCCAGAGCCGATTTCCGGTCCGAACTGCTGAAGAAAGCCGCGCAACGCAAACCTCAAATCAGAGGACTCTTTCGCTGCAAAGCGAACGACGATAAGGCCGCCTACTAACGTCGCTGCACAATTGCATCCCAGGGAAGGAATAGTCTCCCGTAAAAAATCTAGTCGTTTGTCCAGATGAGGTCCGAAGTACACCAATGTTGCAATCGCCTTGGCGTCTGACAGCAAGGCCTTTCGGTTAAGGTGTGGAAAGGTCTCGTCGCTCAGGCGGAAGGTGTCCGCCCAGATCAGCCGACCGTCTTTTTTCACCTGCCAGCTGTCAATGATGTTACCGCCGGTTACGACTTCGCCATGTGCGGCACGCCCCAGCACCAGCCACTCCAGTGCAAGCAACTCTGTTCCAGAAGTAACCTCAATCTCTGTTGTGCGGTGAAGACGTGCCAAGTTGAAAACGATTGTCTCTTGCGGAAGCCAAGCCAGCTTAACGGACTCCCGCGCCTTTAGCCTGGTCCGAACACGAGCAGGATCATGTAAAGCCCTATATACCTTCTCCGCTGCCTGCGACGTCACCGCAATCGAACCGCCGGGGAGAGCCGTGACACACAATTCAAGTCGGTCACCGCCCGCAACACCTCCTGCAGTGTTAATTAGGACCGCCTCTTCTAAGGCACGATGTCCGGCCCTTGGAAACATGACGCGCATCGGAGAGCGTTCGAAAATGTCCTCGATGCGAGTGCCGCTCTCGGAACCACGCAGCATTATCCGAGCGCATCCGTCCGCGCGCTGCAAATCCTTGTCCGACGCACGGCCCGTGCCTACTTCTGGCATAGGAGAAAAAAGCAACTCGTCAGTGAGATGGGGCGGTGACATTGCATCGAACATCGGCGTGCACCAATTTGTCCGTAGGTCGGGAAAGCGAACTAATACGATCCTTTTCGCTAGGTGAGTGGCGATGCGCGGCCGGGCGCCAAGCAGAGTCTGTCCGCGGTTAACCCGTTCGCAGTTCATCCAACCGCTCTCCGTGGTGTGCTTTGTCGTGACCCAGTTCAGTCGATTTGCAGAAGGACATACCGCGCGTCGTTCGCGGTTTTTATCCCGCCGGGCCAGATGACTGAACTGGGTCATCGCGTCACCGTGGAGGCGCATCAGAATCCCGCCAACCCCTCTGGGCTGTTGTAGGGGATGGCGATACGGGTAACCTCCTCCTGGTCGCGCCACAAACGGGGACGTCGTACTTGTATTTCGCCGGCAGCAACCGCTTGCCGCCGGCGAAGTAGCACCCTCTGATGGCCTCAGAATCCCGCCAAACCCTCCGGGCTGTTGTAGGGGATGGCGACACTGGTAACCTCCTCGAGCGAGCCGTCTGGCTTGGTGGCGTACCCCACCAGCTTCGACGCATTCCCGTAGATCTGGTAGAGAAAAGCGCCATCCGGCGAAACCCAGTTATCGCTCGGTCCGCTGCTGACGTCTCCACAAAGCCCCCTGAAGGTGCCATCGCCCTCGACAATCGGACATGCGGGATCCTTGGCGACTTTGAGTTCGAGGCCGTCGATGTGGAAGGTGGTGATGTCGCTGTAGCCGAAAACCGTAGCGAATAAGAGCCGGTCATCGGGGGAGACGGATGCCCAGCAAAGTTCAGCGATCTTGCCTCGCCTTGTGTCGATCGGTACGACCTTGCCGACACCAATTCTGCCATCTTCGTCGATCCGGCCCAAGGCCACTCCATCGCCGACGGCATAAGCGATGATGAACGTATCCGGCCGGTTATGCAGGAACGCGAGGTAGAACGGAGAACCGCCCCCTCCGTCCTGGAACGAGGGATCACCGAGCGTGCCGTTTGCATTCACGCGGAATATAACGATGCCGTCAGGATCTGGCGCATTCGAAGCGACGGACCTTGTTTCGCCGTCTGGACCAGTCACCCAGAGAATGGGTGAACCGTCCGGATAGGTGCCGGAGATCGCAATGGGCAGATCGAACGTGGTGCCGACAAGGAGAAACTTCTCATCTGGTGAGAGCACACCCATAGTTGGAACACGGTGGGGTTTCTCGGGTGTATTCGCCGTGTATCG
>Ga0210396_10002989_pt1 | contig 16996 bp, 16 predicted proteins | sample IncBWH17OmetaG_FD_155466 | JGI IMG/M metagenome (GOLD analysis project Ga0210396, IMG submission 155466) | Forest soil microbial communities from Barre Woods Harvard Forest LTER site, Petersham, Massachusetts, United States - Inc-BW-H-17-O ... | reverse complement strand
ATTTCGAAGGTCTGGTCGCCGATCTGGAGCGAGCGGCCGAGGACATGGGGATCGCGGCCGAAGCGGTGATTCCAGTAATCCCAGGAGAGGACCGCATAGGGGGCGCGGTCATCGGCGGGGGCGAGCAGGCGGCCGAGCGCGGGCTCGAGGCCGAAGAGCGGGAACATGTTGCCGGAGACATAAGCGACGTGGGCCTTCTCCATGTCGTCGTCGGTAGACCAGGTGATGTCGGTGCGGTCGGCGTCGCTGATGGCGATCAGGTCGGCCTGGTCCTTGACGGCATCGCGCATTACCTTGAACTCCGGCGTGGCCCAGTGGCCGTCCTCGGCAGGCCTGCCGTATAAGCCGGTCATCTTGCGGGAGAGGACATAGAGCTTGCTGGAATTGGCGATGGGCAGCGGGCGCCAAAGCAGGGCGTCGATAAGACGGAAGGCGGCGACACAGGAGCCGATGCCGAGGGCGAGCGAAAGCACAGCAGCCACCGACGTGAGCTTGTTGCGGCAGAGCTGCCTCCAGCCGAAACGTACATCGGCGAGAAGCGACACAAGCCATTCGGCAGCACGAACGCTGTGGCTCACCTCGCGGGCACGCAGCGCGGAGCCGAATGCGCGGTGCGCTTCCTTGGGATCACGTCCTGAAGCGATGGCTTCTTCAATGTGTGACTGTAACTCTTCCTCGATCTCGCTATTCAGGCGCTCGCCGCGCACGGCATTCGAGATACGCGACCACAAAGACATGTCATGCCTCCCGAAGTACCCGGTTGATTGCCAGGCTGACTGACTGCCAGCGCGACTCTTCCGCGCCCAGTTGCTTTTTGCCTGCGGCGGTCAGTTCGTAGATCCGGGCGCGGCGGCCGGTGTCTTTCTTGATCCACTCCGCACGAATCCAGCCCGCTTCCTCCATGCGATACAGCGCTGGGTAGAGCGAACCTTCCTCTGCGCGCAGCACTTCGCCGGATGTACTGGCGATGGCAGCCATGATGGCGTATCCGTGAAGTCGCGGGCGGCGCGACAGGATTTTGAGAACCAGCAAATCGAGCGAACCTTGGAGTGAATCAGTCTTCGCCATACTTAGATGTCTTTATATAGACAACTAAGTAAGGATGTCAATGAGCAATCCTTGGCGCCTTCGGGGCGATGCGCTCATTAACTTCGACTTTGGTGTCTATCTCGGGATAGGCCCTCGGACACGGGCTTCCGTCCTACGATCTCGTGCGCGGCGTTAATGAGCGCCAAATCGCCTAACCACTCACCGCCAAGAGGGGATGTCAGCCTTGAAGTCGGCATCTCGGGAAGATGATGGTCTACAGGGTTGCTCCCGAATCACGGACCAACAGGAAGTTATCCATCAGTTCGATCCCGCGACAGCCTACCGCTGTTTGTGTGAGCAACCGGCCGCAGGCACTGGAACCCCACATTCCTGCCACCATTCGCCGTGCCAGGCCTCCTATCCGCCATTCTGCCGGGAACGTTGTTGGAACAATTAATTGCCGCGCCAAATCAGGGGTTGTCTGGCTTGACACCTATCCGCCGCCGGTCGCAGAATCGCCCGTTCAAGTAATCCGCTGTCCCAAGCTCCCGGGACGAACTCACTGATCTCCGGTACGGACGTTATGCAGCGAGAAGCGAGCAGACGGAATTGGGCCGAAGTCATGCGCTGCGGAATGCTGCTGAGACGGCATGTACCGGCTTGAAGGGTCCGGAACGGCAGGGTCAGATGCTTGAGCAGAAAAAGAGGTAAGTATCGCTATGAAACATCTACCGCTACTCGCGGCATCCGTTGGCTTCCTACTGTTTGGGGTCGGGGAGATTGCCGTTGCCCAGACACAGCCACAGGTGATTGACGACTCGCAAATGAAAGCGCTCTCGACCACGATCGGCGGAGCCAACCCGTTGCCGACAACGCGCACAGTCCAGCACTGGTTCGGATCGACACTCAACCCGAACAATGGGGTCACCTATGGCTACAACATGGTTGGCGCCAATCCGAATACCTGCACCGGTTCGGGCTGCTCGGCCGCTGTGACCGCCGACATCGTTCCGGTCAACGTCGTGGTCGAGGGCATGACATTCAGCGGCGAAGATACGCTGGCAGCGACGCTCGCCTCGCCGCTCTTCACAGCGAATGACTTCGGCTCAACACCATTTGCAACCGCGGCGGGTGCGTTTCCAAATACTCCGGCCCTCATCAGGGGCCCGGGCGGGGCACTCTCGCAGAATGACGCTGGCGTTCAGCTCCAGGAGCAGGACGCGGTCATGCGAGCGCAGTTCAACCAGACCGGCTCGAGCACCTTTCACCTCATGCTCAATCCGGTCGTGCACGACGCGGTCACTATCGTTGTACCCGCTGGTCAGGCGGTGCTGCTCCAGTCCGGGCGTGGCGTCATTTTTGCCGACGTGAACATCAAGTGGTGGAACACACGGGTCGTCAACCTGCTCGGCAGCCTCGGTTTTGTCGATCCCACCAACCTCACGATCTTGATCACAAATAATGTGGTCAATTTCGAAGGCAAAAACCCGCTCAACTGCTGCGTGATCGGCTTCCACGGCACCAAGAATAATGGTGCCACGAACGGGCAGGGTAACCAGCCGGTGGTGACATTCGCGTGGGCATCGTACCTCGCGCCTGGCGTCTACGCTCGGCCGAACGGCGGCACCGATTGGGCAGTGCAGGACATTCACCCGCTCAGCCACGAGATCTCCGAATGGGCCGACGATCCTTTCGTCAACAACACCGTGCAGCCATGGCTGACACCCACCGCGCCACAGTATGGATGCAGCGGCCTGCTCGAAACCGGCGACCCAGTCGTCGGGATCGGTTTTGCCAAGGGTACGAACACCTTTGATCAGGGTCCGAACCCGGACGGTACACAGAGCGCCGACGGCTCTTATCACCCGGAGGACGAAGTCCATCTACCGTGGTTCATGCGCTTGGCCCCCAACACGGTGTCGGAGCCGACGCAGAGCACGTCTACTAATATCGGTCGCTATACCTTTATGGGCGACCTCAACCCGTTCCCGGGCTTCCGCCAGCCGGCAACAGGCTGCCAGTAGCGAGAATCTGAACTTGTTCGTACAGAGGGGCCCGGCCACCGGGCCCTTTTGTATTGACAAGAATCCGATTTGCGTCGCGTTCGCACGTTAGTTGTTGATGAATCACCTAACCACTCACGGAGTTTCGAACAAGCTCAACACTTCCGCATTGTTCCCGAGTCACGGGCCGCTTTTTTCCAACGTGCATCTTCGTAAACGCCCTTCTAGTCGACAGCAAGATGCCAGTGGAGGAAATCCGTGTGCAGAGCGTTCTTGCGTAAGAGTGGCCGCTCACGCTGCATCAGAAGGCCGATTCTTAAACGCTGGGCGACCACATCCGACTCTTTGCGAAGACGCGTTCGCGAGCCACCCGCAAGGTCTTCGAGGCGATCTTCTGGTTGATACGCGATGGCCAAATTTAGCTATGATTCACGTCTGGAGGCATTCGGATGGCAGGCCGGCCTCGACGATCCAAGCAGAACAGTAGCTCGCGTGTACGCCCTGCCATGGCAGGGAGATCACTCGCCGGGGCGGTAGCGGTTGTAGCTGGCGCGACCCGCGGCGCCGGGCGCGGTATCGCGCGGGCGCTGGGAGAAGCTGGCGCGACGGTCTATTGCACTGGACGAAGCGTGCGTGGCAACCCTTCTCCATACGATCGTCCCGAAACGGTTGAAGAGACAGCCGAGATGATTATCGCGGCGGGCGGCTCCGCCGTCGCACTTCGCGTCGATCACACAGTGGAGGCAGAGGTGGAGGCTCTCTTCCAGCGAGTGGAACGCGAGCGTGGCCGCATCGATGTGCTCGTGAACAGCATCGCCGGCGAAGACCCGTTGATGGCACAGTGGTGCTCTTTCTGGAAGACGGATCTGAAGAATGCGGAGGCAGCGCTCCGGCAGTCACTCCTGTCCCACATCATTACAGCCAAGCATGCGGCTCCTTATATGATTCGCAAGCGCCGCGGACTGATTGTGGAGGTGACGGAAAACAACGTGCTGAGTGCCGGAGGAAATCCGGTGACTCAGACGGTGAAGCTCGCGCTCAAAGGGTTGGCATTCAATATGGCGGCAGAGTTGTGGCCACACGGCGTTGCCGCACTCTCAATCACTCCCGGGTTTCTCAGATCAGAGACGATGCTGGAGCGATTTGGTGTCACCGAGGAAAATTGGCGTGACGGCGGGAAGAAGGACAAGAACTTCCTGGAATCGGAATCGCCGTTGTTCGTAGGTCGCGCTGTCGCGGCATTGGCCGGAGACCCGTCGATATTAGAGCGTTCGGGACAGCTTTTCAGCTCCTGGGAACTCGGCCGTGAGTATCGATTCACCGATGTCGACGGACGACGGCCGGACTGGGGCGCTCTCGAAATCGACTTCTCCAAGCATCCGGAGCAGTTGCTTCAACTCCTGAGAACGGGATCGGAGATCCAGCTTCGATGGTTAAGCGAGCTGAGCCGGAAGACGAAGCGGTTTCTAAATCAGCTGCCGCAGACCAGGACTGGTGCCGGCCGCCGCACGCGAACCGGATAGGTCGCGATTTGACGCAGTAGTAAATACGAATCCAGTGGACGGAACAACTCAGAGATTGGTTTGTCGTCATCCCGTCGAAGTGAACAGAGCCTCCCGCCTCTGACTCCCGGATAACGGCCCTACTTCGCTTCCTTGAGCAGTTCGGTTCTGTACTTCGGAGCCAGTTCCATTGCTTTCTGGATGAACGCCGCTTCTTGCGCTCGATCGACCCCGGGGGGCGGAGTGATACGGGCCGCAACCACGGTTCCCAATTCTTTGAAGAACTCCTCCTGGCCCGCGGGCGAGCAGATGCAAAGCATCCTCACCGGCTGCGACGAGGCGTTATGGAATTGGTGAGGAGCGTTCGCTGGAATGTGGATTGTTTCTCCAGCACACACGATATGCTTCTCTCCTCGAAAGGTAGCGTGCAGTTCACCGTCGAGAAGAATAAAGGTCTCCTCGAAATCATGGCGATGCGCGGGAGGGCCGCTTCCGGGAGGAACGTGCATATCGATCAGGGTGAATCGACCTGCAGTATCCATTCCAGAGAGCAGGATGGTGTAGGTGTCGCCCACGACTCCGAGATGCAGCGCATTGCTGTTCTCCGGATTTGCAACCACCAGATTGCGTCGGGGGTCGTCGGCCTGAATCGCTGCCGTGTTTGATGTCGTAGACATTTTCTGCTCCTTGTTTGAAATTGAGGAATGCTCTAGCTGTCCGACCCGATCGAGCCCAGCGAGAGCACTCCGTTGTGTCATGAGGGCATGGAATCGAGGAACACATCGAGGAACATATAGAGCGCGGCGATCTTGTCGTCGCGCACGATGATCACGTCCAGACCGGTGTAATCGGGCTTCTCCCCACGCGGACCGGACTCCCACGCCAGACGGCCGGCGTTATGGAGCGCCTGCAACGCGGGCCCAGCTCAGGACAGCTTGTCGAAGAAGAGGTAGATGGCAGTAATCCGGCCGTCCCGGGCGATGATGAAATCCGTTCCGGCGTATTCCGGCGCTTCGCCAGGGCGTCCCGATACCCATGGGACCCGCCCGCCATTGCCCACCTCCTCGGGCTCGGCGATTGGCTGATAGCTAAAGTCGGGATGAGTCGCCTTGATAGCGCCTGCGATGCGATCGATCTCGTCGCGGCCACGGTAGGCACCCTTGCTGGGATCATAGAAAACGACATCTTCGGTGTAGAGCTCGTCGATCGCTGCGCGTCTGCGCTCCGGGTCGTTTTCACCGAAGACATCCCGAAGGTTCCGTATTAACAAGGTCGAAATGCTGTGCGACATATTTGTCTCCTCCTTTGAAGCGATTTGGCCATACGAGCGTTGCTTCATTGATACCATCGATATTGTATCTATCGATGTCGATCTATCTGATGTCGACTATACTGGGAAGGGATTCAGTTTTTATGAAACGCAAGAAAACGCCGGAAACGATTCACACCTGGCTCATTATGATGAAGGCTTCACAGGCGGTCCATCACCTTGCTTTTCCTCCCATTCTCAGGGAGGGCCTGGGGGACTCGGATTTCCGGGTCCTTGACGTTTTACTGCACAAGGGGCCGATGCCCGTGAACGCCATTGGCCCAAAGGTAGACCTCAACCCCGGATCTGTCAGCGTAGCAGTTGAGCGACTGTACAAGAAGGGGTTGGTCAGTCGTGTGGAGAGCGAGAGCGATCGCCGCGTTCGCACTGTTTCGCTTACGGAGAAGGGACGCCGAGTATTCGTTCCAATCTTCCGCCAACACGCCGCTCTCATCAAACGTGCATTTCAGGATGTCTCGCCTGAGGAGCAGCGCCAGATGGAAGAAGTGCTCAAGAGAATCGGAAGACGCGCCGAAGAATTGAGTGAAGAAGAGGGCCGCCGTTAGGTGGTTCCTCAATGTGTCAGATGCTCTCCGGAAGGCAGACGAGTCCAGATTGGCGCCACATCGTCTACTCACTCACGGAAGCTCCTCAGATGCCGGCGTACCATGAATAACCAAATTCCGGCTCGGCAGAGCCCAGGCCCTTGCCGAAGCTCTTCATCGAGTCAGTGACCGTCAGACGGGTGATGTACTTCACACTCTTGTAGCCAAGCTGGCGGGGGACACGCAGGCGGAGCGGGCCTCCGAAGCCTACGGGAAGATCGCCGTCGTTCATGCCCGTGGTCAGGAGCGTCTGGGGATGGAGAGCATCGGCCATATCGATGCTTTCCCACCAATCCTTGTCGATGGAGAAGTAGGCGACGTATCGCGCCTGCGGCAAGAGGCCGACAGTGTTCAAGACATTTATGAGAGGCGTGCCAATCCACTCCGCGATATAGGACCAGCCTTCTTCGCACGCCACCTCGGTGATCTGGCTGTGGGTGGGAAAGGTCCTGAGGTCGGCGAGTGAAAACGATGTCGGATGGAGAACCATTCCGTCTACAGCGAGCTTCCAGTCCGAGAACCCGTTGGCCTGATGGCGCTTGAAGAGGTCGTTGGCAGGCGGGGTTGCATTGGCGAAGGGCGACTTCGAGATCATGCTGCGCGGGAACTCGCGCGCTAAGGAATGCGTTGTGAGAAGCCGTTGGGCAGCGTAGGTCAGCGTCTCGCCGGGACCGTAGATTCCACCGCAATCGGGCGGGACCAGCCCGTAACGCCGGGCCAGATGGCCGGCGACGGTGACACCTGCAAGGCCCGCAGTGGCTGCAATGCCGGTGGTGATGAGCTTGCGGCGTGAGATGGGTTTCATGTGTGGTCCACTTCTTCGGTTACAACGGGGCCTACCACAGGGCGCGCGGCGGCGCGTACGGGGGCGTGACCAGTGATCATAGATCGCATGCGACTGGTGAATCCAGAGAGAACAACCATGGCAACGTGGACCACCAGGAAGAGCACGAGAAATCCCGAGACGAAGAAATGAAGTGTGCGCGCGGATTGGCGGCCGCCCAGCGCGGCGACAGCGAGCGGGAACGCGGAATCGAAGGCGGGAGAGAGCGCGAGGCCGGTCCAGATAATCAGAGGAAAGAGGACGAAGATCACTCCGAGATATGCGGTGCGCTGCATGACGTTGTACGAGTGCGCTTCGACTTCGTCCGGCGGCGCGCGGCGCAGATACTTCGCGATCACATTCCAGAACGCCCGCCAGCTTCTGTCGCCGGGAGCCGGTACGAGGTTCCTGCGGAAGTGGCCATTCAACAGACTTGCGATCCCGTAGACCATGCCGGTGAACACGAGCGCCCAGGCGGCCTGAAAGTGGAGATAGCGGCTCCAGCCGTTCTGGTCGGGCATCACGTAGTTGTAGGCAGTGGGAACGGTGCCTCGCGATGCGGGGATTGGCAGCGTGAAGAGTGGAGGAGTGAGCACATTGCCGACTTCGCCCCAATAGAAGCGGGGGTGCGAGACGATTATTTCGGCGCCGCTGATGAGCAAGGCGAAGAAGGCGATCACCGTGATCCAGTGCGTCACGCGGACGAGCGCGGTGTGACGGGGAGCTTGCGGATCGGGAAGTGAACCAGCGGCCACGCGCGCAGCGTAACACACCCGGTTGGAGAAGGATTCAGCGGTTGTGATGGGGAAGCGGTGTCCGGTCCAGCGTGCGTGGTTAGCCAATGTCGTGCGGGCTGCGGGAGTCGGATGATTCAACTCCTCTGAAACGTCTGGTAGGACGCATGGCTGTCTCTTGCTGTATAGGCCATGCATCCTATTTCCAGTTAGACCACTGAAGGTAAGAAGGGCCCGCCTGGGATAGAAGTTTTCATCTGCCCGGTTAGTCGTGTGTGTCCGGCAGATGCAACAATGTGCTGCTGCAGGTCACCGGTGCTGCGCTTCCACCGAAGAAGCCGGAGTCTTGGCCGGTGAATTTTTGGGTGGTCGTCGGCCGGGACAACTGGATGTAATCCGCTCGGGCCTGTCCCGCCCCGAAGAACGATGGGTCGGCATTCATGACGCTGATCGTCAGCACTTTGCCGTCGCTCGAAAGGCATCCGGTACCGTTCGTCGTTAAGATGACGGTGGAAGCGGTCTTAGTGAAGCCTGCAAACGGTGTGCAGTTGCCCCCTGCTGGCACAGCATAGCTTGGACCGATGAAGGTTGTGCCGCCATGGCCGAAGCCGCCGGACACCGCGATGCAGAAGTTCGCGGCGAAGCTATTGGCGGGAATGAGCCCCAGAAGTGGAAACAACAACAGATGGGAAGTTTTAAAACGAAACATACGTTAGTTTCTCCTTTCCCAGGTAGTGATCACGAGTGCGGCAGCGTTTCAACCACTCACCGCTTTAGTGACCGAACACTGTGAAAGACCTCCAGATTGTTGTCGCGGACTGAACAGGCTTCTGATGCAACGATGTTTGCTTAATCCGGTTGCGCCGCAAAAGAGAACGCCTCAGATGCCAGCGCGCCATCCATAACCAGTTTCCGCTCGGCAGAGCGAGACCTTTTTCAAAGCCCTTGCGCAAGTCGGTGACCGTCAGACAGGTGAGCACACCTGGTTAGAAAGGGATTCAGCGGTCTTCGAGGATGAGGATTGAGTTTTTGAAGTCGAAGGTTACGGACTGGAAACGGGCCAAAATGTCCTGTCCTACAATTCCGTCCGCGTCCAGGAACTTGAAGTTCCCGACGACTGCGTTCTGATGAAAGGAGCAGTGACGTTGCGGCAGATCGGGATCTCCGATGACGAAGCCGACGGGGAGGCGGGAGGCCGATACGCTCCCTTTTGCCAGGTTCATGGTGATTCGTGAATCAGTATTCAGCGTGGGGACCGCCCGCAGAGTGAAGGTTGTGAGCGCAGCGCCGGTGTCGACGAGCAAGGTGGCGCGCCTCCCATTCACCTGCGCCTGGATGTAGATCAAGCCATCGCGCAGCTGGATGGGGAGGCGATGTTCACCGGCACGCATCGCAGGAGGCGCGTCTTCTGCGGATGCGTGCCACGAGAGGCAAGGGAAGGCGAGCAATCCGATGAACGCAACCAGAGCTCGTCCCAGCATCGCTTGCCTTCCCCTGCGGCAGAAAGAGTGCACACCTTCATTGGGGGTCGTAAAGCCACATTGGGGAGTCGCGATCCTTAGTGTCGACCGTCGCCGTACTGCACGGAGTGAACAACGCCATGCAGAGGCGCCGTTCCGAAGTGTCCGGCTGCTGGGGCGCCGAAGAGTACGGTGATGTCCGAGAAACGGACGCTGTTCTCTCCGGTGCCGCCGGTGATCTCTATGGTCACCATGGGGATGGTGGATCCGAAGGGTGGCGGCCAGACGCCGTCCTTGGTGATGGTTGCGGGGCCCGTCACTTGAAATCCGGTCGCGGTGGGCGTGACGTCGCCATCAAGCATAGTGATGTGGTGGGTATGCGCAAAGCGGTCCGTAGGATTGTTCAAATCGCCGCCACCGTTCTGCGCTACCCCGGCGTCGGAGCGCTCCATGGTGAGGGCCGCGGAGAACTGGGCCTTCTCTCTGCCCTTCAGCACCAGCTGCCAATGGCCGCGCACCTCCCACGGACCGGCGACGGATGGGGTTCCCGACGGAGCGTTGGTGGATGCGGTTGCCGGTGTGTAGTCGTTGAGGACCCCACCCAACTCCCGCAACTGACTATTGTTCGGAGACTGGGCCAAAGCGAAGGTGCATACCCCCAATGCCAGGACAGTCAAGATGGCTCTTGCCCACAACGAAGCTTTGCTTTTCATGGAATCACTCCCGATTGGAAAATCGCGCGTCTTTGATGCGGGGTCACCATCAGCCACGCCGGCGGCAGGCGTCAAAAGGCAAGGCACGGAATGGGGCGTTCGCCGTTGCCTGCCGTCGAATGCCGTGATTTGCCGTGCCTTTGCCGGGCGCGGGACGCTACAATGCGGGTCCCCGGGTTCGTCAGAGACACGAACCACCGAGGAGCGCAAGATGGGTGAACCTTCGGTTGGTGCACGGGCATCGGAGAGGCCGGTGGAAGACCGGCTGGATTCGTGGAAAGAGATCGCGGCCTACCTGAACCGCGATGTGACAACCGTCCAGCGCTGGGAGAAACGGGAGGCGATGCCCGTTTACCGGCACCTGCATGACAAGATGGGCTCGGTGTATGCCTCGCGGGTGGAGTTGGACGACTGGACGTTCAGCCGCAATCTTCGCGCAGCGCAGGGAAATGGGGGCGATGCGACCGCCGCCGCACCGCCGCCGCTCCCGGCAACATCGACCCCGGCGACATCAACGTCGGCATCATCGAGCTCGGTATCATCGACCTCTCGGCGGCGATGGAGATTCCTCCTGCTGCTGGCCGCTGCGGTGGCTGTCCTGGCGATCGCCGCGGGCCTCTGGCTGCAGAGGACGGAGTACTTCTGGCGAAACCCAATCGCCAACGCACGTTTCCAGACCGTTACAGACTTCGGGGGGATGGAGCAGGCCGCTGCGGTGTCGCGCGACGGACATTTTGTAGCGTTCCTGTCGGACCGGGACGGACGGATGGATGTCTGGGTGACGCAAGTGGGCTCGGGACAGTTCCACAACCTGACCCACGGCGCCGTGCCGGGGCTGGTCAATCCTTCTGTGCGGACGCTGGGCTTCTCTCCTGATGGCTCGCTCGTGACGTTCTGGGTACGCAGGCAGGAGGGCTCGGAGGGCGACGCGATCAGCACCTGGGCGGTGGCGACGCTGGGCGGACAGCCGCAGCCATATCTCGAAGGCGTCGCCGAGTATGACTGGTCGCGTGACGGCTCCCGGCTGACGTACCACCTGCCCGGACCCGGAGATCCGCTGTTCGTTTCCGACGGCACGCTGCGACCCGTAGGCAGGCCCATCTTCACCGCGCCGGCCGGGCTTCATTCTCACTTTCCCTTGTGGTCGCCGGATGCGAAGTTCATCTACTTCGTCGAGGGCTCGCCGCCGGACAAGCTGGACATCTGGCGGATGCCTTCCGCCGGCGGAACTCCGGAACGGATCACGTCTTACAACGCTCGCGTGGACTACCCAGTTCTGTTGGACCGGCACACGCTGCTGTATCTCGCCGGGGATTCCGATGGCTCGGGACCGTGGCTTTACAGCATGGACGTCGAGCACCGCATTCCCCATCGGCTGACCTCCGGCCTTGACCGATACACCTCACTGGCGGCGAGCGCCGACGGCAGCCGGCTGGTTGCCACGCTGGCAAGCACCAAGACAACACTGTGGCGTTTGCGGGTTGCCGATTCGGCTGCGAAAGCGCCGGCGGCGGAACCCATTCCTCTGACCACCCGCACGGGGTTCTCACCCAGGCTGGGGCCGAACGGTCTGCTGTATGTTGCGGCGAACGGGACGAGCGAGAGTATCTGGAAGTTTGCCGACGGAACCAGCACCGAACTGTGGAGTGGCGAGGAGGCGCGCGTCTTTGGAGGCCCGGCGTTCTCCCCCGATGGACGCTATGTCGCATTCTCGGTGAGTCAACGCGGGCAGACGCTGCTGTACGTGATGCACGCCGACGGCGAGAACGCCCGGGTCGTGGCCGACTCGCTTAACCTGCAAGGCGCTCCAGCGTGGGCGCCCGACGGAAGAGCGATTCTTTCTGCGGCGAACGATCACGGGATGCCGCATCTCTTTCGGATACCGATCGACGGCGGCGCTCCCACTGTTTTTGTGCAGGAGTATTCGATCGATCCCGCATGGGCGCCCGATGGGCGCTTCGTTGTCTACTCGGGACCGGACATCGGCACCACGCTTTCGCTGAAAGCCGTCACTGCGGAGGGGGCGGCGCAGCCGTTGCCGTCCTTGCGGCTGACGCGCGGGGCCCGACATCTGGTGTTCCTGCCCGGAGGAGAGTCGCTCGTGGTCCTGCGCGGAGATATTGAACACAAGAATCTGTGGCTCGTGAATTTGGAGACGGGGGCGGAGCGTCAGTTGACCAATCTCCCTGCGGATTTCGACATACGCGACTTCGACATCTCTGCGGACGGCCGTGACGTGGTGCTGGAACGCATGCAGGAGCGCTCCGATGTGGTGATCCTGGATCTTCCGCGCAGGTGAAGCGCACACCTGTTCGGAAGACTCCGACAATGCATCGGCAGCAGGCGTTATGAGGGCGTCGCGGCCCGGTTGCGACACGCACCCCGGGCCGATACGTCGTGAACCAAGGCGATTATTTTTTCATTGCGTCTGGGGCCCAAGTCGGTGAGCCAGTCTTGCTCTCCACGCAGCGGCGACGCCTGTTGCTGTTGAGGGATGCTGGGTTTGTGTGCGTGCTAGGGCGCTGGTGGTGACGGGCGCGGAGTTTGCCGGCATCGCTGCATCATCTGTGCGGTCATGGTCTCGGCAGCCGCGGTCGTGGTCTTCCTTTTCGCATGGAACCAATAGGACGAGGTGGCCGAGGTCGGCGTCGTCATTCGGTGTTGTTCCTACTGGAAACGACTTGGCGAGAATCTCTCCACGGTCGTTGATGTTGATGGCGTTGGTCAGTTGCAGGCCGGAGCCGGGAGCGATGAGTTTGTTCAGATCGCGCATCGGGCCGCCCCCTTCCCACACGAAGGCGTGCAGGAAATTGCGGCAGTCCGAAGATCCGCCGACGACCTGGCCTCGGGAGTTGATTGCTCGGCCGCGGCTGCAGGGCTCGCCGGGCAACGTTCCGAGATCCTTGATCCGCCCATGTCTCCAGATGACAGCATCATGAATGCCCAGTGTGGGAAGATCCGCTGAGCCGGCAATGTCGCCGGCATCGTTGATCCAGATCGCCTGGGAGTCGGGACCCCCGAGAGTGCCGAGGTCCCTCATCTTGCCATTGCGCCACCGATAAGCATGGAAGGTCTGATCTCCCGGCAGATTGGAATTTCCAATGACGTCGCCGCGGTTATTGACGCACTGGGCGAAACTATTGGTGCCGCCCAGATTTCCGAGATCCGTCATAGTGCCGTTGTCCCACAGGAACGGATCAGCAGTTGGAACGCCGGTAGCAGGGTTAGGTGTGAAGCTGGTGTAGGAGCTTCCCACAATGACGCCAGGACGCTGGTTATCGCAGCCAGGGCCCGGAACGGCATCAGGGCCACCGAGCGTGCCAATGTCCTGAAGGCTGCCGTCTTGCCAGAAAAATGTTCGTATCTGCAGTCCAATTTGAAACATCGAGAAAGGATCCGACACGCCGTTGTCCGACAAACCAACCACCTGACCGGCGTTATTGACGGAGATTCCGAGACTCCCGCTGCCGCCAGGAAGTGTATCGAGGTCTAGAATTTTCCGGCCCTTCCAGAGGACCGCATGAATTTGCGGGAAGCCCGACACCGGATCAATGAGACCCGTCTGCGACTGGCCAGTGGCCCATCCTCGATCATTGATCGAACCGGCTGCGCTGGAATAGCTGTTATCCAGGGCGCCGAGATCGATCAGCCTGCCATGCCTCCAGCGAAAGGCGTGAGCTAAGAGACAGACGTCCGGGTCAAAGCAAAAATCAGGGGCACTAGGATCCGGAGTTTCTAAGTCAGCAAAGGACGATACAGTACCCGCATTGTTGAGCAGGCGCCCGCCATCGCCGTTCACCGAGCCACGGCTATGTGGGCCGCCAAAGGTGCCAATATCGATGAGTTTGTATCTGTGGTGCGGTTCTTTGTGCGCATCGTCCTGAGCGACCAGCGAAGCAGGGAGGAGCAGGGCGGCAGACAACGTGATCGCACCTATAGCTGATAGGAGAGTGGGCCTCATGGGGAACCTCCATTCTGTGATCATTTGGCCCGACGTGACGGCCCGGGTGCTTCGGAGGAGGCGTGAAAATCTTGAGCTAAGGCACCAGCGTGCGCCTAGTAAAAATGCGACATACCCGGGAATTTTGGAACGACCTTGAGAAACGTCTCTGCGACAAACAGCTAAGATCAGCCAAGCATGTAGGAGACAGTGGCCTGCCTGTTATCTGCCGGTGCTAGTGCCGGAGGCCGACTGTCTCCGATTTCAGCAATCAACTGGGCGGGGCAATTGCGACCCAGCATTTCGAAATCGTGGACCATATGCATCTGGTCGTAGTAACCGAAGCGGTGTGCGATATCGAGCCACGTCCTTCGCGGAGCTGCGACCTTGGCATCCAAGGCAGCCTGGAAGCGGGCAATCCGGGCAAAGGTTTTTGGAGACGCGCCTGTCTGGCGGCGGAATTCCCGCTCGAATTGCCGCATTCCTATCGAACACTGATGAGCGAGATAAGTTATTTTCACTGCGCCGTGGCAACGAAAAATGTACTCTGCTGCGGCCACAATCGCGCTCCCCGCCCTCGCGCGGGCCGCGCAATACATGAGAAACTCCTCAGCGATCAGGGCACGCTCCTCGAAAGAAGCAGTTTCTCCCAACCGGTTCCAGAGCGCGCGGATGGAATTGCCCACCATTCCTTCCGCATCGCCATGACGGTTCGTAAGCTCGGCGCCCGGAATTTCAAACAGGTGGGCAAAAGCTGTTGGCCAGAAGAATATTCCGAATGACTCCACCCCGCCTCGCAAGTGCATATGACATGCAAAACGAGTCTGCGCGCCTGCCAGTGACGTGGTATCTGAGATCCGAATTGGTTTATCCGGATACTTCATCTCCACTGGCGTTCCGAAATCAAATGCGAGGATTTGTTCCAGCTGCGCCGTAGTCGGTTCCACCATCACCGGATTTGTGCGGCCGATCGTGCGCTGAACAAAAGTCCGGACGAAAGGACGAAGCTCCAATCTGGGCAGGCGAACTTCCAAGTTGAGCATGACGGCCTCTCAATCTGACCAAACCTTAACTGGCCAGGGCTAATGCAGGAGGGCGCACATCTCCCATTTGGGCAATGAGGTGGGAGGGTGTGGTACGGCTAAGCTTTTCGAAGTCGTGAATCATGTGCATCTGGTCGTGGTAGCCGTAGCTGTGCGCGATATCCAGCCAGGTTCGCTGCGGAGAGGCGAGCTTGGCGTCGAGAGCTGACTGAAAGCGCGCGACGCGTGCGAACACTTTGGGTGAAGCGCCCGTTTCCCGTTCGAATTTTCTCTCGAACTGTCGCAAGCCAAGCGAATGTGCACTCGCGAGTTCCGGAATGCGGATGGCCCCACGCTGCCAGAAGACGTAGTTTGCAGTTGCCGCCATGTGATTCGTCGTTGATACGAACGAGATTCGATCGAGCAAAAACTCTTCAACGATGCGAACGCGTGCCCCGAAGGTAGACATATCTCCAAGGCGATTCCACAACGCTCGTATGTCGGGTCCGATGATTGCGCGGGCATCCACAAAGCGGTTGGTGATCTCGCAAACAGGAACGTCGTATAGGAGAGTCCAACCGGCCGGTTGAAAGAAGACGGCAAAGGATTCAACTCCTGGCCGCAGATCCAAGTGACCGGAAAAGGTGGTTTGCGCTCCGCCGATCAAAGCAACGTCAGTGAGCTTGCCATCCCGGTGAAAGATTCCAGGCATCACGCCAAGCTCAAAGTTCAGGATCTGTTCCAGTTGGGCGGGAACAGACTCAACCGAGACCGGTTCGCTTGTTCCAACGACACGCTGCGCATAGGCGCGCACGTAGGGACGAAGTTCGGGACGAGGATGCGTGCTCATCAGTAACTGCATTGGGGGCCTCCCGGGAGTGGCATGGACTAGCTAAGCCGAAGTGGGGCCCAAGGGGTCTGAAGCGACCAGATACAGGCCAATGGATGGGCGTGAGGCTAGCACCAGCGGTGGGTGCATGCAAGGGTGGATCGTCCATTGTCAGCGACGACAAGAGTGCGTCCTGCCCGCGGCCGCAAAGCATTCGCACGCTTGAACTTTTAGCGCGATGGTGAAGTTATTGAGGTCTGGTGTTCCCAGAGCATGATCCGGAGTGCCGTCGAATCAGCACCCCTTTTTGTCACCTCGTCAGTTTGTCATTTCAATGTTACGAATTGATTTGTTACTTCGGCTGAACGCCTTGCCCCAGAAAATATTATTGATCTGGCTTGTGGCGGCCAGGCGGTATCGACGGTCTTACTCCGGGATTGGATGGGTGTTCAGCCACAGCGCGATCTCGATGCAGCCTGCTGCGAAGATTGCAATCAACAACACCAGACCAATGATTTGCCGAGCGGTCCACTTGATCTGGCGCACCCGCCTGGCGCTGCCTCTGCCCAAACGAAGGACTGGCGACACGATCACCTCCCGAAACGACAGCGCCAGGGACAACGATTGTTGTTGCCCCGAGCGCTTTTCTGAGTGCGTTGCGTGAGGTTAGAAGTGAATGCCGATCTCTGCCGTCAGCGCGCGCGGTGTGACGTAGTGCGTTCCGCTGAAGGTGGAGAGGAAGTTGTAGAGCGCCGTCTTATTGGCCAGGTTCACTCCGGTAAGCCGGAGGCTCCACTTGTACTTGTCACCGTTGAAGAGGTTGTCTTCGCCGACGGAGGCGTCGAAGAGGCTTCGCGGGGCGATGCGTTGTGGGTTGGTGTCGTTGTTTCCGGTATTCGCGGAGGGGATGTTGATGAGGCTGGAGGTGAACTGCGAGGCGAGACAAACGCTGGGAAGCGCAGCGAATGGAGTGGCCCTGACGCCGTTGCAAACGAGACCAGCCTGAAACTCCTGATCGGCGGTGAGC
>Ga0210396_10002986_pt1 | contig 17003 bp, 14 predicted proteins | sample IncBWH17OmetaG_FD_155466 | JGI IMG/M metagenome (GOLD analysis project Ga0210396, IMG submission 155466) | Forest soil microbial communities from Barre Woods Harvard Forest LTER site, Petersham, Massachusetts, United States - Inc-BW-H-17-O ... | reverse complement strand
CCAACACGCCGATGCTCCTGACTCCTGGCCCCCTGGCTCCTTGGCTCCTTGGCTCCTTGGCTCCTTGGCTCCTTGGCTCCTTGGCTCCTTGGCTCCTTGGCTCCTTGGCTCCTTTTTCCACTCCCCTGAGCCTCGCGCAATTTTCGCGAGGGATCCTAGGGGAGCCAAAATGCGAACTTGGTATTATGAAGGGGCTGGTCGTTCTGATTCTGGCGTTCGCGTCTTTCTCTTTCCGTGCACCCACTGCTTACGGATCATTCCTGAGTTTCCAAAATCTGGTGGTGTTTGGGGATAGTCTTTCCGACAACGGGAACACTTTCATTTCGGTTGGTTTGCCGAAGGCGCCATATTACGACGGTCGATGGACGAATGGTCCGAATTGGGTGGATTATTTTTCCCAATTGGCCGGTATCCCGGACGTTAGCGCTTTTCTTCGGAACGGAGGGACAAATTTTGCCGTGGGTGGCTCAACGTCATTGTACTTAGCCGGCGAAATTGCCACTTATCTCGCAGACAATGCAGGCCGAGCCGATCCGGCCAATCTCTATGTCGTTTGAATCGGCGCAAACGATTTCCAAGCAGGGCTTAGCCGCAACAAACGGTCACGGCCATCGAGACAGAGGTGATCGCTCTAGGCAGGGCAGGTGCGAAACGCTTGCTGTTGGTTACCGTTCCCGACATTTCATTGACTCCGAACGTGATTGGCGGCGGCGGAGCAAAGGTTCAGGCAGCGAAACAGTTTGTTGCTGCGGCGAATGCGATGATTCGAGCCCAGGTCCCGATTTCCGCCCTCCTACTAGGCATCGATTTGAGGCTGGTCGATATTAATCCTCTCTTCACGCAACTGGTCTATACTCCAAGTGCATTTGGCTTTGCCAACAGCGTCGCGGCTGCCTACAATCCGAACACAGGCATCCTATCTCCGTATCCGAACGAGTTCGTATTTTGGGACGGATTTCATCCGACCACCCCGGTGCACTACTTGGCGGCGCAACTCATTTACCAAAACGCCACCGCCCTCGCGGCATCATCAGAGTCCCGCTTGTCGTTTCGGTAGATTGATCGCAACAATTCAAGTCGCCTACTCGTCGGTGGGGCGGAACCTCAATCCGGAAGTTCTGAGTCTCGTCCAACAGTTGGCCGTCAACGTAACAAAAGCTGCCCCCGTCGCCGAATAAAGAGCGCTCTTACCCACGAGTCCGGTGAAGTAGACGATCTGGGTTGATTTTTTGGCACTTGGCACACAACAACATGCCGTATGCCGACTCGAGAAGTGCTGAGAAAAATTCCTGAGGCCTAGCAGCTGAATGGGCCGGCACAGCTTTCTCTCAGAAAGGGGAAAATCTTCGATTGATCACCGAGAGTGGTGGAGTCGTCGATGTCAACCAGCGGCCTCAGTAGGCGAACCGACAAAGTTTGTCTGCGCGCCGCCGAGAGAGTCTGATGGAGCACAGCCGGCGTGCTCCAGGCAATGTCCCTGAACAGGACCTCATGAGGGCCTTTGATTCCAAGCAAGACATAGCCGCCATCTTGGGCCGGTCCGAGAACCATGTCGTTGTCGGCCAAAGCCTGATCGGCTTCGTAGAAGTAATCCCGGGAAAGGGCGGGACAATCACCGCCGATCAAATAAACCCGCTTGCTGCCGGAATCGAATTCTCCACGTACCGCGGTCAAGAGGCGTCGACCAAGATCGCCGTCACTTTGAGGGACAAAGCGCGTCCCATCCCGTAGGTGAGGTGCTAGCCAAATTTTCATTTCCTCCCCTGCGTTCGAGGGTGCGAAATAGACGGTTACCCGCCAGCCAACAGGTATTTCTGCAGCTTGGTGCTCCGCCAATGCACGGTAAATCGCACAGGCCCGCGCTGCGCCGATGTCGCGAGCGAGACGGGTTTTTGCTTCTCCTGAACGCGGAGATTTCAGAAATAGGCAGACAGTTTTCATCATTGCTGACCCAGAAATAGGAGGAGATTGTTCTCGAATGCATTCGTACGATGTTGATGATTTCTGAAGAAATATCCTCCATGCTTCTCATTTTGACGGTGGTGCCAGCGCCTGCTCGCAATCTGACTATTTGCTCGGGAGTTCATTGTCAGGCAAACTTACGACGTGTCTGACGATGCGCCATGCGCGACGGAGGTGTTGCCTGGGCCTGAGACGGGTGACAGTCAGGTAACACGTCCGTTGATCAGCTTGATCGTTCCCGTCTGGAATGACGATGAGCTCGCCGTCGATCTGGTGAGCCGTTTGCCAGTCCTCCCGGAACTCGCCGAGTGGGTGGTGGCGGCGGTTCAGCCTGCGGAAAGACTTTGTGAGTTGCACCGTCAAGGAGTTATCCGCCTGATTTCCTGCGACCAGCCCTCGCGCGGCAGACAGATGAATGCCGGAGCAGCCGAAGCGCGCGGGGCTCTACTCTGTTTTCATCATGCCGATTCCGAGTTGCGTCCCGAGCACCTTGACGCATTGGAAAAAGCTGCCAGGAATGAGGCAATCTTAGGCGGAGCATTCCATCGTCGCTTCGACGATCGACGCGCTATTATCGTCTGGTGGGAAGGTTTGATTCGACGGGTAAATTCGTTCGCTGGACCGCTGTTTGGCGACCAGTCCATCTTTGTTCGATCCTCTGTTTTTGAAAGATTGGGTGGTTTCGCCGACATCCCGCTGATGGAAGACCTCGAATTTTCCGGCAGGCTCCGACGGCTAGGCAGTGTCGTGCTGCTGGATCCGCCGCTCTGGTCATCGCCACGGCGTTTCCGTCGCCAGGGCAATTGGCGTACCACACTGCTGAACGTTGTCTTCATCGGCCTCTTCTACTTTGGGGTCGATCCTGGCACACTGCATCGATGGTATTATCGAAAGTTTAGGGGATCCTCAGTTCACCCCCTTGACGTCGATCCGCTCTCGCGAGGATAGTGCGCGGCGAATCAATTCCGGTGATCAATGTTTTCAGAGATGCTACCTGCGCCCAAATTTGATCGTTTGGTCAGTCCGCTTTTCTCGCGGACACTAGCGGATCACCATTTGAGTTGCCGACGCAAGCGCACAGATGTCCTGCAGCTTAATCTGGGCAAACTTTGCAACCTTACCTGCGTCCATTGTCATGTGAACTCAGGTCCTAAGCGCAAGGAGATGATCACCCGGGAGACCATCGACCGGATCCTTGGATGGCTATCGAAAACCGATATGAACACGGTGGACCTAACCGGAGGCGCGCCGGAGATGATGCCGGACTTCCGCTATCTTGTCGGACAGCTCCGGAAAATGCCCCAGGTCGAAACCATCATCGACCGCTGTAACCTGACGATACTCCTTGAACCGGGTTATGAGTGGCTGGGCGATTTTTTCGTCGTGCACCGCGTGAAAATTGTCGCCTCGATGCCGTGTTACCAGCTAGACAACGTCGATGCCCAACGGGGCGACGGCGTCTTCGATTCCAGTATCCGGGCTCTTCAATTCTTGAACCGGCTCGGTTACGGTCGCATGGATGTCCTTCCTCTCGACCTGGTTTACAATCCCAATGGAGATTTTCTTCCACCTGACCAGACAGAACTTGAAACAGACTACAAACGGGAGCTCAAGAAGCACTTCGATATCGATTTCCAACGACTCTACACTCTCACCAATATGCCAATCGGCCGCTTTGCCTCCTCGCTCAAACATCGCGGGAAGCTGGACGATTACGTGCGACGATTGATCGAAGCATTCAACCCCGCCTCGGTCGCCGGCTTGATGTGCCAAAATACCCTGAGCATCGGTTGGCAAGGGGAAGTCTATGACTGCGACTTCAATCAGCAGCTCGGCATGCAATGGAAAAACGGGGCGTCGCTCTTCCTTTGGGATCTCGATCCCGAACGGCTCGAAGGCGGCCCGATCGCCACGGGCAACCACTGCTTCGGTTGCACTGCGGGCTCCGGCTCCTCCTGCGGCGGGGCGCTGGTATAGATTATTCTGAGATGAAAGACCTTCCCATGCCGCTCATCCTGGTTGCGGTGGGTGCGTTGCTCTTTGTCGGTGAACGTTTTTTTCCGCTTCGCAAAGCCACGCGATCCCTCCTCGCGCGGCTCTTGGTGAACCTGGCAATTTCAGTATTGACTTTCATCACGGCAGTCGGCTTGCTCCAACCGGCGGTGCACTCGGCCCTGCGATGGTCTGCGGCCAAGTCGTTTGGAGTAGTTCATCTCGTTGCGCTCCCGTCGCCGATCGCCTTCGTGCTTAGTCTTTTGCTGATGGATCTCACGTTCTACTACTGGCATCTGGCCAACCATCGAGTGCCATTTCTCTGGCGTTTTCACAATGTCCATCATATCGACCCCGACCTGGATGTTTCCACGGCCTTCCGCTTCCATTTCGGTGAGATCACGCTCTCAGTCGTTTTCAGTCTTTTGCAAGTGAGTCTCATCGGGCCTTCGGTCTGGGCATTTGCCGTTTACCAGCTCGTTTTTCAGGCGGAGGTGCTCTTTCACCACAGCAATGTCCGGTTACCTCTTGGTGCTGAACGCTTGCTCAATAAGGTGCTCGTCACCCCACGCATGCACGGCATCCACCACTCGCAAGTCCAGCGGGAGAACAACTCAAACTTCGGCACCGTATTTCCGTGGTGGGACCGGCTCCATCGCACGCTGGGCGTCAACATCCCGCAAGACGAGGTGGTGGTAGGGATTCCTGGCTATACCCTGCCTGAGGACAACGGTTTCTGGAATGCCTTCTTGATGCCATTCCGCAAGCAACGCGACTACTGGCGCCGGCCTGACGGCACCCAAGTGGGTCGGCAAAATTTGCCCTCGAATCAAAATCCCGCTCGGCTGGCAGAGTAGAGGTAAAGCGAGACGCTTTCCTCAGTCGTTATTTAGTCTTTCCACGGCACTTTGCTCTCGTCTAGACGTGGAATGAAACGCATTAGCAGTGGTTTTTTAGCTTGGGAACCTTCGGAGCCAGATTCTGCTGAGGCGGTAGAGGACGATGAGTCAATCGCTTTCTGCACTACTTCACAGATTGTCTCTCGCGAGAAGGGTTTCTGGAGGAATTCAGTTATCCGAAGCTGCTGTGCTCTCAACGCGATAGCACTGGGGTCGTAACCCGACATAAGAATGATTGGAACCGAGCCCCATTTCGCCCGGATCCGTGCCGCGACAACGAGCCCGCTACCATCCGGCAACTTGTAGTCCAACACGTAGGCATCGAAAGACTCTTGTTCAATGACATTGAGAGCATTGGTGACAGAACTGGATGCCCGGACCTCATACTTCTCACCGGAAAGCATCCGATGAACGATCCGACAGACTGCGATGTCGTCGTCTACCACTAAGACATGGGCAATATTCATCTGGATTTAGGCGATCGGAATAGGTACTGTCACAATACGGTCATCGGGAAGTGGCCACGCATCTCTTGGCCAGGCGACAAATACCGCAAGGGTGAACAGGCTTCATATCTCGCTTTATGAGCTTAATTAGCCTTCCCCCCAAATTTTATTGTTGCGCCATCGCTATAAAGACTGAGGAAGGCCGTCCCTTTGTTTTTACTTCCCGCCTTGGCGCGTTCGAGCTGCTTTCTTCGCGGATGCGGACCTTTCGGCTGCTGAGCGTTGGCGCGCAGCCGAACGCGTCTGCCGCGACAACGCCTCAGACGAAGCCGCCGCACCGCTCTCGCGCTGGAGAGCCTTCAATGTCGCTTGTGAGCGCTTGGCCGAGGGCTTCTTCCCCGATTCGGCCTTTTCCAGATCGCGCTGCGCCTTGTGCCGAGTGGCCTCCGAAGTTTTGCCCGCCTTCGGCGGCGCCAATTTCACCCCGGCCCGGCGCGCTTTGGAAAGCCCAATCGCGATTGCTTGTTTCGTTGAACGCGCTCCATGTTTCCCCGCGCGGATTTCATCGATTTCCTCGCGAACGAATTCACCGGCCTGTGTGGAGGCGGATTTCCCTTCGCGCTCATCGCGGCGCGCACGATCGATGGTTTGTTTCTTTGGCATAATTGACTAAGAATATTTCGCCGCCGAGGTCTCAGCCGGGCGTAGGAAGTTGCCAGTGCCAGTGTCAGTGTTAGTGTTTCGGACTAAACGCCATCAATCGAGACGATGCTTTCGGGCCTGATGCCCGGGGAATCGCGGCAAAGGAATCACTGGCACCTATGCCCGGCCGGTGATTCCACTCCACGGATCAAGCAAGGGGACCTGACCCTCCTTTGGCAAGGGGACCTGACCCTCCTTTGGCCGGAAGGTCTCGTCAAAGAGAGTACGCCGTTCCGTTACCGCTCTCCTGATGTCCGATCGCTCTGGGACATTCCTGAATGTTGAACTGATTGGTCATGAGCGGACATTACATTAGCCATGTCTAGTGACGAAACGTACCGCGACAAACTGCGCCAGGAGCTTGAAGGGGCCATTCGAACTTCGTGGTTTCGCAGTGGAAAAATCGTCTCTGCGCTTGCGAAAATTTCTCAGTACAAGGACGCGGATATGATTAAGGACATCATTCCGCTTCTTTGGACCAAGGAAGAAGCCGTGTTTTTCGAAACGGTTGCGACTGTTTCGGCGTTGCTCCAACAAGTACCGATTGAAAAGCTTCCGGATTTCGACTGGGGGCTAAGAAGAAGTTGGCCCTGCTGCATTGGCAACAGCGTGCTTAGTGGTGCCAACGTCGAGCAGTTGAAGAGTTCTTCCGTCCGGTGGTCGATCTTTGCGGTTTTTGCGTCTCACCCGAGCGGGTTTATCCGGCAGACCGCACTTGAAGAACTAGCCCGCGAAGAAGCAGGAGAATCTTTGCCCTTTATCCTGCTTCGAACGACGGACTGGGTTGAGCCGGTGAGAGTCGTCGCACGGAATATTCTTTTTCGAAAGCTGGGCCGAGTCGCGCCCGATCAAGTGGATAGATGCCTTCCCCTAGTGTTTCGCATGAGAAAATCGCTGAGACATCAACCGCTCCAACTATTTGAGGAAATCGAAAAGTTGGGGGCTTCGCGCCAGGATAGATCTATGGCCGATCACTACTCGGGCAGCTCTTCGGCTTTTCTTCGTCATCGATTTAAACTACGCAAACAATACAGCGGCTTATCCCTGGATGAACTGATCGGCGAAGCCGCCTTGCATTCAGATGCCGTCCCGAGGCTTCTTGCCTGCGACTGGATTGCGGACACAGCGACACCAAAAGAGATCCGAGAAAAATATGGCGATGTCTTGCTGACAGATAAGTCGCAGCTTGTTCGGAGGAAAGCGTTCTGGCTCATTGCAAATGCTGATCCGAGGACATTCCTGCCTCTAATCGAGCGCGCTCTGATGGATCCAAGCGCTCCGGTGCAAGACGCCGCCCGCAGCGCATGGAGAATGCTTCCTGAGAGGGATGCCGTCTCGCTTTATAGGAAATACGTCAATGAAGCTCGTTTCCCGTCAGCCATTGTGGCTGCTCTGAGAGGACTGCGCGCGGAAGGCGATCTTCACGATGAGGATATGGTACGTGCGTTCCTTCAGCACAATTCCGCAAAGGTTAGAAGAGAAGCTTTACGCACTTTGGTGGCCTGGAACGTCTCGAATACGTCCGATCTCTTGCACGAGGGATTGCGAAGTGCCTCACCCTCCTATGCAAAAGAGGCCGCGCGTTTGCTGATCACTCGCCGAGAATATATCTCTGCACCATTAGTCAAGGAGTTGCTCGTCTGCCCACATAATCAAGATTCCCGTAAATTAACGCTATGGCTGATAAGAAAGATGCCTAAATGGTCAAGCTTGCCGCTTATTCTTCTAGGTTACTCAATCTCATCCTGCCGCGATCAGGCTTTGATGGTGTTCGATGACTGGAACAGGAATTATAACCGAGTTCAATCGGTGCCCTCTAAGGCCGAAGCAAAAGAGGCGGTAGAAGCATTTGGAGCTATTGCCGAATCGCCGCTATCAAAAGACCGCGAGTTGGCGGCCATTATATCGGCCCTTGAAAGTATGAAATGACAAATCGCCGTGATCTGTTCGGGGGGGATTCGGTTCATCGATGTGATCTCCGGTTGGGCTTTGAGGCGGATTCCCCGGGGCGTCAGGGCCCGGAAGCACCGACTCGATTGACGGAGTCGCAACCTCGGAGGTAGCAGTAGGACGGCCGTTTTTTTATGACATTTATCTCGATTCTTCAGAAGTGCGAACATTTGAGTCTCCGGGCGCGTCGCCCGGGCGGGCGGTTCCCAAAGTTGAAACAGCGAATCCTGACGAAAGTTTATCCGACGGCAAGTTCCGCTAAGAGCAAGCTGAGGTAGCCACGGACACGCGGAGCTTCTTTTTTTTCTTCAGAAAAAACGGCCCAACCCTCTCCATTGATCCCTCGATCATTGACGACATATTTCAGGAACGGGCTGCTGACATTGCACTCGCCGTTGGGATCTGTTCCCTCAATATCTGGAACAGTGGGGCTATTCCAGAGCTGGATGTAGATACTGGATTCGATCCCTGGCTCCTGCTTGAAAGGTCTTTGGCACATCTTACCTGCATAAGTGTACATCGCGACCGAATAGGCTTTGGTTTCGTTTTTGAGAGTGACAATACGCGCGTAGAGCGTGATTTGACCTAGGTTGTATTTATTATCCATGTTATTGTTGTGTTTTGATTTAATAGAAAATCTAGCCAAGGAATGTCGGCTCGCCGTTAGACTGTGCTTAGGACATTGGTCATCGTATAGGTCAATCCGGTCAGATAGAGAGTTCTACCTATGGGATTCGTTTCCTTGCCCGCGTACTTTGCGCTGACTCTCTGCGCCGGGGTTGCGGGAATAATTAATTGCCATGGCGCCCCCCGGTTATCCAGGATCATGAAGATTTGGTGGACACATGGTGTACAATGAGCGGGGATCTCTAATAAATCGTCCGTGCCGGCAAGCAGCATAGAAAAGGCTGGATTGACCGCTCCGATCAAGCGAACAAGACCTAGGGAATCGAGCAGGCATCTAACGCTATTGGAAGAGCCGCCAGGTCGGGAAATCGTTGCCAGCCAGGTGGCCTGCTGGGCAGCGTTGGCATAACTCAGCCCAGTCAGGTAAAGGGTACGCAATCCCGGTACCGTCGCCGTCCCCAGGTAACTGGCACCGACATCCTGGTCGGGGGCTGCGGGGATTTCCAGGCGCCACGGCTCCCCATGACTATCGAGAATAACGAAGAACTGGCTTTCGACAGGCACGCAAGACCGCGGCATCCGCAAGAGATTTCTGGTTCCCCCGGTCAATTGGGAAAATATTGGATCAACCGATCCGGTCAGATGCACCAAATTAGCAAAATCGATCAGGCAGCGTGCGGTATTACTATTTCCGCCCGGCCGGGCGATAGAGGGTTGCCAGGTCGGCTTGGGCGCCAGGCGATCTGGGCTGAGATACCCGGAGGTGATCAGGCTGGCGTCGAGATTTGGAATCACCTGGACGATCAACTTTCCGGTGGCGATCTTGCTCGCGTCGAGCGCCGGAATCCGTGCCGCATCGATTGTTCCCGAGCCCATGGCCGGCAACCGTGCTGGATCGATCACTCCGGTGGTAATCTTGCTCGCGTCCAGAGTGGGCAATCGGGAAGGATCCAAGGTTCCGCTGGTGATCTGGTCCGCTCTCAGGTTCCTGATCGCTGAGCCGTCGCCTTGGAAAGCGAGGGCCGCCACGTTACCGGCGACGTCCAGCTTAGCCAGGGGGTTGGCGTTACCGATACCGACATTGCCCTTTTCATCGACGGTAAGACCATCCTCAATCAAGTTGATTCCGGAATCAATCAGCTCAGCGAATTGCCCTTGAGTAGGCGTCTTACCGGTGGTGAAATACTGTTTTAAGGCGTCTCGGTTTTGCTTGTTCATTCTCGGATCCTGTCTGCGGGCGGCATCGATCGAATTCTATTGGGCGATAGTGAAAGTGGCGCCCACTTGGGTGAATCCTATGCCCGCAAATAACTGGTGAGCGGAAGATGCTGCAGTGGCGCCACTGCCCAGATGAGTTAGATTACCGATCGTGGCGACCGACACCTGGTAGAAGCCAGGCGTTTTCACCGTGAAATCGGAAAAGCTTAGATCCTGCTGCAGAAGCCCTGAGAGCGGAGGTTGAGAGACCTGAATGGTGACGCGCAGCGCTTCGGTTAGAGTCTCCAGGTTGGTAACCGCGATCCGGTAACCTGCGGACGAGGGCACCGGGGTCCAAATTGCCTGCAGTTGGGTTTCATTGACCTGCTGTCCTACGAAGGCGGGCGCCAAGAGCGTCGGAAACGCCTTCTCGAGATGCGCCGCATCGCTGGGAATCGACTCCGTTCCTGTCAGGGCCCGCACCGAAAAAAGAAAATTGCCATCAGACGGTGTCCTGAACTTAGAGGCAGCGAATGCCTCGCTCACAGAAACGGAGCTGCCTGTGGGCTGCAGCACGGTAGCGGTCGCCACGATCCGGTCCGTGGTCAGGTTCCTCACCGCGATGGAGTAATAGGCGGCCTTTGAGACCGGGTTCCACTGGCTGGTCAGAACGTCCTCTGCGGGGTCGTAGCCCATCATCAGATTCAACGGGGAAGCGAGCTTGACGATCGGCGCCTTGTAATAGGCGCTATCGGTCGCATGGCCTTCTGCGGACGCCAGAGCTTTCAGGCGAATCCAGCAAGTGCCCGCGGCCAGGGCAGGCGGCTCGACTGGAAAAGTTGCATGGGTCGCTTTCGAGCCGAGACGTTGGACCGGCCCAATCAAGCGCGTCGTCGAATCAACCATCCCGATTTCGTACCCGGCAGCGCTTTTGACCTCGCTCCACGTTACCAATACGGCGTTAGTCTGGTAGCTCCTTTGGTTAATGGAGGGCGTCGTCAAGGCGGCTCGGCTTTGCTCCCCGCCGCCTCCGCCTCCGCCGCCACTATCACCGTCACCACCTCCTCCGCAAGCTTTGCCTATGCCGGCGATGGCAGCAGCCGCCGCTCCGAGGGCTTCTCCAATTGTACTCAAGACCGCGTCGCCCAACGCGGTCAGGAAGTCTTTTAGCACGCTTTTCAGCCCGTCGCAGACAAGATTACCGAGGACTTTTTGCATGACCTCCTTGGCCACAAACGCGGAAAGGCACTTCGCCAGTTGGGCTTTGTCATTCCAGAGCTGTTCCACCACAGCTTCGCCGTTATCAACGATGGTCTTTCCGATCTTCGTGACAATACCGTCAAAAGTGAATTCGCCCGGAGCACTGAATGAGAGCACGAGTCGCGGTAAATTGACAGAGGCCACCAAGGTGGCGCCTGTTGACATTTTGTAGTAGCCGTCAATGAGGACGTAGATTTGTCCGTCGGCTGCGCCGCTGCCTGGCGGCTTGGTGGTGCTCACCGTCGGTTTAGCGAAAAAGCTCGCCTGAATGACTTCTTTGAAAGCGAGATCCACCAATGCTCCGCAACCTTTTTTCGAGCTGACCGCAGACAATAACTTCTTGAAATCAAGTACGACGCCGGGAATGGAGATGGTCGGAAAGTTCTGAATTATGAACCCCTGGTTTTTGGACCAGGTGAAGCTCAATTTAGGGTTAGTGAACGGCCCCAGAGTACCGAGATAACTGAGACTAGCCGCCAATTTAGGAGGGCCGCTGCTATCGGTCGCCACGCTCAGGGAGGATTCGCCGAAGTGATGGCCAAAAAGTGTGTAGGCACAAATGAGCGTGAATTGTCGACTGGTACCGCCTGGCTGATCGAACGATCGCACCGCAAGACGTGGTCCGCCTTCGAATCCGTGCCCAGAGAGTAGCAGAAAACCTGGATCGAACAGTGCCGCCGGCTTGGTTAGATCTCCTTCAATGGTGAATCCTTTGTCGCGAACCACGTTGATTTGCGCATCCAGTGGAGGAAACGCATGCTCAGCCAGAGTGAGCGAGATAGTGGTCGCCACATACAAACCCACGCCGGGGATGTTGGCCTTCCGGGCAAGGATCGGTGGAGGAAGGATCGCCGGGAGAGAGGCGCCGGCGACGTAAGAATAAAAGATCGAACTGTCAATCAGTGAAAGGTCGACGAATTCCGTCGGCCAATTCATACCTGGGCCAAGAAACTGGTCAAACAGCGCGCTAACCCTCACCGTCGGAATACCATCGAGCGAAAGAAGACAAAGCCGACCATTCTGCAGAAATAGGACGGCATCCAACGTCTTACCGGCAATGACAGCCGAGCCGCTGAAACGGATATCCCAATGGGAGGTGTCGGGCACGCCGGATCCGATCCGAGCTCGAAGGTTCAACTGCTGATCATCAGCCGACACGCCTTCGCTGGCGGATCGGGCTCAGATTTTCGCGTTACAGCGTATTGATTCCGTTGGTACGAACCACACTCAGGCCCACTTCGTGGACTGTTAACCCAGCGATCGGGGAGAAATCCAAAGTGACGGCAATCTCCAGTGCGAATAACGAGAGATCCGTATCCACCGCTAACTTATACAAATTCAACGCACCCTTGATATCGCTGCCGTCCGGCCATTTGGTAGGCACGTTGCTGGGGTCCACGCCCACGCTTATCGCGAACTCCTTAACATCGTCCAGCGTGATCGTGAACGGTTTCGTGCGCGACACCGGCAAGCGATAGATGCCGCTGACGCCCGATGACTTAGTGAGCGTGAAGGAGTGGCTGCCCACCTGAACGACGAGCGAAAGACTAGCGGACCAATAGGCTTGCAGCCCAGGTTCGCTGTCGGTGTATTCCGCGTCGCCCGCTTTGGCTTTGGCGATCACCTGGGCGATGTCCTTCGAGCTCAAATCGGAGGGTAAAGTCCCGTCCGGAGGAGTGATTTCCACGCTGTTCTCGTAAGGCGGCGCCGTTCCAGTCACTGGAGGCGTGGTCGGCACGGCTGTCAGCTTGAATGGCAACAACGTGTCTCTCTCCAAAAAGGCGATGGCGAATTTGTCTACCTTGGCTGGGGGATTACTATCTTTCCAACTAACCTTGATATTCTTTCCGGCCACCGTGGTGGCGACGTTGTACGGCGTACTGAGTAAAGGCATGATAAGGTTTTATAGGGGCGTTTATGTTTTACTGGGCACCCAAACAGTTTTTGTGCCCAATTGCGTTTTGACACCCCTTGACCGGTATTCCAAAAAAATGATTCGGAAGCGGCAAAGCGTCTTCGATGGGCGTGCGGGATAGGCCGGCAAGAAACCTCTTCTTCGCGCATGGCTCGATACGCCGGAAAACAAAGTACCATAGGATTCCAGCCTGTATCTATCTGCCGTAAGTAAGGCGTCCCGCCTTACCTTCCCGGGTTGAAACCTTGGGCTGAGTTCGGCAAACCCTTCCGGGCAGTTGACCGTCCCAAAGAACCCTTAACTTAGTTAGTTAGTTAGCGTCATTCTGGCCTGTCTCCAAGGCCTACCCACTGCGGAAAAGCGCGCAAATCCCGTCACCGTCTTTCGAATCCAACGGATCGGTTATGGCGTCGGAGTAGGCTTACCTTTTTCAGGTTCGTGTTTTCGACCTTCCTGCTGGGATTCCTTCGGTGGCGGGGGCTTTTGAGCCGTCCGCTCAGCCGGAGGGGTGTGGACAACCTCGGGTTGAGGCGCTGGAGCATGCTGGACCTGCGGGGGCGGCGTTTTGATTTCGCGCTCCTGTGGCGGGGGCTTCTGAGCTGGCCGTTCAGCCGGAGGGGTGCGGACAACCTCGGGTTGAGGCGGTGGAGTATGCTGGACCTGTGCCGGCGGCGTTTTGATTTCGCGCTCCGTCGGCGGAGTCTTCTGAGCCGGCCGTTCAGCCGGAGGGGTACGGACAACCTCGGGTTGAGGCACCGGAGTATGCTGAACCTGCGGCGGCGGCGTTTTGATTTCGCGCTCTGGCGGCGGAGTCGCGTTCACTTCGGAAGTCGGTTTTGGGATGGCCGGAGGCTCATGGCGGGGCGTCGACACTGGAGGGGAGGTCGGTTTTGGTACTTCCTGGTTCGACGGCTGGTGCAGTGTCGGGGTCGGATTTGGCGTCTTCAGGTTGGCGGGACCGCCCTGCGGGACCGGCGTTGGCGTTGTTTCCAGCTTCTTTTCCTGAGTTGGCGTTGCGGCGTTGTGAGGAGTCGCAGAAGCAGGCGGTAGAAGCTGCCCAGGCTGTCTATTGCCTGTTGGCTTTGGCACCGGATTTGCGCTGGGCTTGTTCTCTGGTGATCCTGGTTGGCCCGGAGTCGGTGATGGTCTTGAAGCGTTCAGATTCGGCGGGGTCCCTTTAGGCGCGCTGGGCGATTCTGCTGGAACATTTTCATTTGGCGGCTGTTTCGATCCAGGTGAGCCCGGACGCCCCGGTTTGCCGGCTTGTTCCGTCGGGGAACCGACAGGCGTCCCGGAAGGTTTTACAGTGGGCGACGAGCCAACCGTGGTGGAAGGTTTCGCGCCGAGCAGGTTTGGTGGAACCGGGTTTTGTCGCGGTGCCGGTGCATTGGGCGAAGCAACCGGAGAAACGCTTGCCTTGGGCGAGCCCGCGCCCGGTTTCACCAAATTGGGTGCTGTTTTCTGCCCGGCAGCCGGAGTCGGAGAGCCGGTTGCGCCAGGAGACCCGGCAACCTGTCCGTTGTTGCCGGTGACCGGATTCACGAAAGGCGTCGGACTCGGTAAGTCTTTGGGCGGGGGATTCTGTTCAGCGATGGTCTTTTGGAGCTCAGCCACCTCTTGAGGTTTGACGTGACCCCATCCTTTTTCGACCTGGGGATTGGCGATTCGGTTTTGGACAGATGGGACGTGTTTGGCCTGCGGACTAAGGACAGCAGGGGGCGCCGTCACGTTGAGCCGGTTGGCCTGCTGGGTTTGGCCATAATTCGCTCTAGGGTCGGTCACCGGATTAAGCGCAATTTTAACCTGCTGAATATTTTGATTGGTCATCCTCGAAACGTTTTGCACCGGTGGCCCGAAGTTGTTGATCACGTTGTTGTTATTGACAATATTTGTGACGTTCTTCGTCTCCCTGATGATCTGCACGTTTTGCTCAGGGGGCTCGATATACGCCGCGTAGCTGGGCTCACGCCAATGAGAATAACTGATAAAAGCGTAAGCAGCCGGTCCAATGCCATAATACGAGTCGGACCACGTCGATATCGATTGACGCGCAGAGACGTCTGCTTCAGGAGGAAGAGGCGCCCAGCCAACTTGTTCATCACTTTCCCGCCAGGAGACCCAAGCGGGCGCCCATTGATTTCCGGGGACCCAACACCATCCGGTCCCGCCGATATTGACCCATCGTCCGTAGTGGTAGGTTGCCCAGCCAAATTTTTCGTTGGAGTTCCAGTACCAGCCGCGATCGGTCCACACCCAGTGTCCATCCCCGTAGGGTCTCCAATTTTCTGACACTCGCGGTCGGAAACAATAACCGTAGTTACCGGCTTCGACCCAATTGCCTTCGTCGGAGGACAATCCCGTATAAAAAACGTCGTAGCCCTCCCCATTTGGTTCTGAAACGTTCCGCGTCTGATCACTCTCTTGAGGCTGCTCTACGCCGCCCGTTTGCCCCTGATTGCCATGAGCTACGGGCACCGCGATGAATGCGGCGGTCAGGTTATCGGACGTGGTTCCGTATCCGACGATCCACCCCTTGTCATTGATGCCATACGCGACATCTAAGGAACTGAATCCAGCCGGCGAAAGATTTTCGGCGAGCCTGTCTAGTTCGATCAACTGACCTTTCGTGTAAAGGAATGCGCGCTTCTGATCAGCACTCTCGCTCTCTCCCACAATGTCGCCGGAATTGTTGATTCCACGGGCGTAACTCGCATTGGCAAAACCAGACAATGTTCCCAAATCTTTCAATTGTGAATGATCGGAAACGAATGCATGAGGAGTTCCGTCTGCAGTATCGCTATCGCCGACAATCAGGCCATTCTTATTGATGGCGAGTGCCTCGCCGTTGGTTCCTCCCAACGTGCTAAAGTCAGTCGTCGTACCATTGATAAACGAAAAGGCGTGGAAAGCGTTGTTGCCGGCGCCGTGCCGGCCGACAATCTGACCGCCGTCGTTGATAGCAAAAGCAGTCTCAAGGGCATCGGGTTCGTTCGATCTACCAAGGCCGAGATCTTGAACCGAGTTTTTGGAGAATAACACGGGGCGATGATTCTGGGTGCCGCTTTGGCTATCGCCGACCACTGCCCCACGGTTGTTTATCCCAAACGCTTCGCTGGCGGAGGCGCCGTCGAGCGTACCGAGAGAGGCGATCGGCTGGTTTCGTGAAAACAGGAAGGCCAGGAGATTTCCGTTCGCATCCTGGCTGTAGCCGGTGACTTGACCAGATTCATTGATGGCGCAGGCAGCATTGATCTTGCCGCCCAGCGATCCCACGTCCGTCAACGATTGATCAGCAGAGGAATAAAGGAACGCTTGGTACGCTTCTCCTTGAAAACTATAGCCGACAACTTCGCCTTTGCTATTGATTCCGAGTGCTGCGCTATTGGCGCCTTCGGCCGTCGGGATTCGAGTAATTTGATACCGGTTTTGCGCGAAGGCTGCGGACGCCAGGCACATGGCGAGGATCACGCCGAGGGACTTCAACACGAAGCGCACTCGTGACGGTTGGCGCCGCACTAAATCCGGACGAGGCAATCGAATCAAAACTCGGTTTTTCATAGGGTAGGGGAGCATCTCCTCATCTTGTGATCCAAAAGAAAGAGCATTCCAAAAATCTGTTACCTTAATACGGCTTCGCCTAGATGGCAGACCCAGGGCATCGATTGGAGCTAGTCACTTCGGAATTCCGGTAATTCAAGTCAACGGGATCACCACCTGCAGACGGACCTCGGGATTCGCTCATTCAAACTTTCTTTCCGAGCTAGTGCCAGTGACAGAGGTCTGGAAGTGCGGTCGCAGCGTATTCCGGAAACACGGGACACGATTTTTACGGAAGAGGTGAGAAAGTTTCCGATCCGAAGTGAACGAGATCGAGGTCTTGCGCATTGCGAGCAGTTGCGGGGGGTTGGGCTGCTGAGCATAAGGAAGCACTGACACTGACACTGGCCTGCCACTAGAATTTCGACCCGAGTGCGGTTCGGACACCGCGTGCTAATTCGGCGGGAAATGGGCGAAGTGCCATCCAGCCGACAAATCCATCCGGGCGGATCAGTG
>Ga0210396_10002985_pt1 | contig 17003 bp, 13 predicted proteins | sample IncBWH17OmetaG_FD_155466 | JGI IMG/M metagenome (GOLD analysis project Ga0210396, IMG submission 155466) | Forest soil microbial communities from Barre Woods Harvard Forest LTER site, Petersham, Massachusetts, United States - Inc-BW-H-17-O ... | reverse complement strand
TATCTAAACGCATGGCAAGCCCCCATTCGGCATCCATACCAATCAACAGAGGCACCTTTGACATGCCTTGATAAATATTAGTCAGCTCGGCTTGTGCAACGGGGCCACCTTTAAAGAATATCAAGCCACCAATTTCCTGGTCTTGTATAAGCTTGGTTACTTCCTCTCTGTTCTTTGGGTGGTTAGTATCGGAATAAGCAGCCACCATAAACAATTGCCCAATACGTTCTTCGGGAGTAAGTTTTTGTATCACTGAATCGGCCCATTGTTCATAGGACTTCTGATAAAAAGGAACATTGTTCTGCGCAGATAGTTGAATGCAGGCAAGTAAAAATATGGGGAGTAAAAAGCGTATTTTCATAGAATACGAAAATACCTACGAATGGAAGAGCATGAAATACGACCGAACCTATTTTATCAACAAAGAAAGGTTAGGGAAGTATTATTATTTCCGCTTCCTCTAAGAAACTTCTCAAGATTCTTCAATTCTTCGATGGTTTTCTCATTATCACAAGTCTCTTTCAGTTTTTGATTTAACTTATCAGTAAATAATTTATCAGCACGGTTTGTATCTACCAGAAAAATATCTTGAATAAACCCATCAATTTGCCCCCACTCTCCATCAGAAATAATTTGCGGGATAGAATGGCTCTGAACCTGATACCAATCTACAGAACCTCCGCATCTCCTATATATTTCAAGTTTTTCTATAGTTATCATAATGACAGGTATTTATTTCTCAAATACCACACTTACCTCATCCACGTTTCCGTTCATGGGTGGCTTCTTTTTAATTACCTCTACTGTAATTGAATCTACTCCGATAAATATTTTCCTTAGGTGAGTGGCTATACGTTCTGCCACATGTTCAATAAGGCTTGAGCGTATTTTCATTTCTTCTTTAACAATATTATATACCATAACGTAATCGGCTGCATCTGTAAGCTTATCGCTTTTGGCAGCTTTAGTGAAATCGCCTTTCAGTTGCACATTTACAACATAATCGCCCCCAATCCGGGCTTCTTCTTCAAGGCAACCGTGATGAGCACGTAAATGTATTCCTCTAACGTTTATGGTATGCATGTCTTATTTTATCTCTAATGTATCACCCCAAATTATTTCATCAGTAAGGTTGGGTAACTTCCATACATTCATGTCATTATTAATGACTTGTTCTCGACTTAATGCTCTCCAATGATAGCCTAATCTATATTTTCTTCCTTTAATATCATCAAAGCTTCTTTTATGAGTAAGAAAACAATTCACATCTCGGGCATCGCTATCATGTGGAGCAATCTTTAGTTTAAGTGGATAAGTTGCATTACAATTTATACTTACGACATCCACTATATTTGTATCATATACTATGTCTTTACTCCAACCATCACAGGTAAAACTCAAATAATAGATAGTATCGGCAGAATTATTCACCAAACTAACTCGAAGTATAGCTTCATTCGACGCAGGATTAACTTTAACTATTCTACCTCTAACAAATGGGACTCCCAGTTTATTATTTTCAATTTTCTCAAATGAACATAGCCCCATAATTACAAAACAAATAAAAGAGCACGTTATAATAAGCCTATTCATTTGTTTAAAATGGCTTTTATTTTAAATTATCTATAGCTCTGTCCAATCTCTTCACCACCTCATCTTTACCCAATAATTCAATAGTATCGAACAAAATAGGTCCTACAGAAAGGCCGGTGATAAGCACCCTGAACAATTGCATCATTGAACCGGGCGCAATGCTATTTTCTTCAGCAGTCTTTTTAAATACCGCTTCAACATTAGCAGCAGAAAAATTAGTTGTATTGGCAAATGCATCTTTAACCTTTACAAAAAATGCAGGTGCTCCATCTTTCCACTTCTTTACTATAACACCTTCGTCATATTTCTCAGGGGCGAAGAAAAAGAAACTGCTGTTATCCCAGAATTCGCTTACAAAATGCGCTTTCTCTTTTATCAGTGAACAAACACGTTCCACATAATTCTCAGTCGTTAAAGAAACATGCACGCCTTTTTCTTTTACAATAGGCATGAACAATGCAGCCAGTTCAGTATCTGTCTTTTTGCGTAAATATTGTTGGTTATACCATTTGGCTTTTTCAGGGTCGAACTTGGCGCCATGCTTGCTAACTCTATCTAATGTAAAAGCACCTATCAATTCTTCCAATGAAAAAAGTTCCTGTGTAGTACCCGGGTTCCAACCTAAAAATGCAAGCAGGTTCACTACTGCATCCGGAAAGTATCCGCGTTCTCTGTAGCCTGATGATTGCTCACCTGTTGCAGGGTCTTTCCAGTCGAGGGGAAACACAGGGAAACCAAGGCGGTCACCATCGCGTTTGCTTAACTTACCATTACCATCTGGGCGTAATAAAAGCGGTAAGTGAGCGAACTCAGGCATAGCTTCTTCCCAGCCCATCGACCTGTATAACAACACGTGCAGTGGCGCCGATGGCAACCATTCTTCACCACGTATAACATGGGTAATTTTCATCAGGTAATCGTCTACCACATTGGCCAAATGGTAGGTCGGCATACCGTCCGATTTAAATAAAACCTTATCATCCAGCGATTGGGTATGCACCACAACCCAACCACGTATTATATCATGAAAACGGATCTCTTCATTACGTGGTATCTTCATGCGTATTACATAATGCGCACCCGAGTCCATCAACTTCTTTACCTCATCTTCCGACAGGGTCAGCGAGTTCTTCATAGTGCCGCGTGTAACTGCATTATATTGCGGAGCAGCCACTTTAGCAGCCTCCAAACGCTTGCGCATAGCATCCAGTTCTTCGGTAGTATCAAAAGCATAATAGGCATGGCCTCTTTCCACTAACCTTTCGGCATACTGGCGGTACATAGCTTTACGTTCTGACTGGCGGTAAGGGGCATGAGGGCCACCCACGCTTACCCCTTCTTCTATTTGAATGCCACACCATTTAAGGGCCTCAATAATATATTCTTCAGCACCGGGTACAAAGCGGTTCTGGTCGGTATCCTCAACACGCAATAAAAAAGTGCCATTGTTTTTCTTGGCAAATAAATAGTTATATAGGGCAGTCCGCACCCCGCCAATATGCAATGGGCCTGTAGGGCTGGGCGCAAATCTTACTCGTACGGGTCTGTCTGACATAGTTTAAATTTTGGGATTGTAAATATAACACTATCCAGAATCCGTATGCCCCAAACCCCTAAAGGGGCTTAAAGACAAAACTCCCGTAACTGCGATCCGCCAGCTGGCGGAGTGGCAGTCTCAGTATTGGCGTTGAGATTGCTTCGTTCCTCGCAATGACGAACATCCTCAGTGAGATACTTTTTAAGCCCCTTTAGGGGTTTGGGGCTAAACAAAATGCAGTACATTTGCACTATTATGAGTACACTCAGGCAAAATAAGGTTTCCCGTCTTGTGCAAAAAGAAATGGGCGATATGTTCCAGAAAGAGGCAAAACACTTGTTCATTGGTGGCTTGGCTACGGTTACAGGTGTTGAAATTAGCCCCGACCTGTCTATTGCAAAGGTCTTTATCAGTTTCCTTAACCTGAAGCCCAAAGAAACCCTAGAAATGCTTATAGAAAAGAGGGCCGAGATACGCAACTATCTTTCAGCAAGGGTAAAACACCAGCTGCGCATTGTGCCTGACCTTCGTTTCCATATAGATGACTCCTACGAAGCCATTATGCACATTGACCAACTTTTAAAAAAGTAGGCCAAGAAAATTTGCTCCCTTATTTACGTGTTTTGCCCCAAACCCCTAAAGGGGCTTTGAAAAAACAAAACGTACTCTTCCTTAAACTTGGCATTAAAGCCCCTTTAGGGGTTTGGGGCTGACAGTTTCCACCTGATGTACTACCAAAAATTCATTCAATTATTACCGTTTCCATAAGTTAATGCATATTTGCATACTTTTTACGATCTATACCGATGGAATACGACCCGATTAAAAATAAACTAGGTGTATTTTTCAATATGTCGCCTGCCTTGCGCAAGTTGTTCTACAACCTGCTCGACCTGCTGTTGTTACGTACCTGGCACATACATAAAGAACTCCGCATTTGGGAGAAAACCGCTCCTGCTAAAGCCGATATTTTAGATGCCGGCTCTGGCTTCGGGCAATACTCGTGGTATATGGCGCGCAAGCATCCTAACTGGAATATATTTGGTGTGGATGTAAAAGATGATCAGATTGCAGACTGTAATAACTTTTTTGCAAAATGCGGTGTAACCAATGTAAAGTTTGAAGTTGCAGATTTAACCAAGTTCAGCAAGCCTGAAAGCTACGACTTTGCCTTGTCGGTTGATGTAATGGAACATATTCTGGAGGACGTCGAAGTGTTTAAAAACATTCATGCTGCGCTCCGTAAAAATGGTATGTTGCTCATCTCAACTCCATCTGATCAGGGTGGTTCTGATGCAGATGATTCTACCGATGGTTCATTTATTGGTGAGCACGTTCGTAATGGCTACAACATAAACGAAATACAGGACAAGCTTAAAACAGCAGGCTTTTCAAAGATAGAAGCACGCTATTCATACGGTGTTCCGGGTCACATATCATGGGTGCTTTCTATGAAATACCCTATGAAGATGTTATCGGCAAGTAAGGCACTTTTTATACTGCTTCCATTCTATTACCTTATAACATTCCCATTCTGCCTTATTCTTAACCAGATGGACACCAATGGCACACATGCCAAAGGCACAGGATTAATTGTTAAGGCCTGGAAATAAGGGTCAGAGACCCTATCTCCTCCAAATTTAGTTTAGGCAAGTATCTTTCTTACTTTTGTACTTATGAACCTGCCTTTATTTATAGCCCGCCGGTACCTAGTATCTAAAAAATCGCATAACGCCATTAATATTATTTCGGGCGTGGCATTGGGTGGTATTGCTATTGGCACCATGGCGCTTATCATTGTTCTTTCGGCTTTCAATGGCATATCTAACCTTGTTCGCTCGCTCTATAATTCCTTCGGGACCGATATAGAAATAACTGCTGTAAAGGGTAAGACCTTTATACCCACCGGGCCAAAGTTTGAAAACATTAAGCATTACGATGGAGTAAAATATTACACAGAAATATTGCAGGACAGGGCATTACTTAAGTATAACGACCAGCAGACTTTGGCAATGGTAAAGGGCGTTAGCAAAGATTTCAGCGCCATGACCCATTTCGATACCCTGATGAGACAAGGCAAATTTGAACTGCAACAAGGACAGCTCGATTATGGTGTATTTGGAAGGGGTATCGGTTATATGCTCAATACCGCCCAAACCAATGCCGATTATTATTCCATTACCTGCTATGCTCCTAAACGTGGGATACAACAAGGCTCGGTCAACCCCGGAGATGCTATAACGGAGAAACACATTTTTCCTGCAGGGTATTTTTCCATTAATGATGAGTTTGATTATGGATACATAATTTCCTCTATTGATTTTGCACGTTCACTGTTTGATTACAAGGATAGCTCAGTCAGCTCTGTTGAAATAGGCCTTGCTAAAAACGCAAACATTGCACAGGTAAAACAAAAAATAAGAGAAACGCTGGGTGCCGATTATAAGGTAAAGGACAGGTATGAACAGAATGATAAACTCTTTAAAACACTGGAAACTGAAAAGCTATTGACCTTTATTATATTGGCAATGGTATTGGTAATAGCCACCTTTAATATTGTCGGCTCGTTATCTATGCTAATACTCGATAAAGAAAAAGACATTGATATACTCTGGAAAATGGGAGTGGATAATAACTCCATTCAAAAAATATTCCTTTACGAGGGTTTGCTAATCACCTTTATTGGTGCTGCGATAGGACTTGTAATCGGTACGCTTATCTGCCTCGCGCAAATGCAGTTCCATCTTGTGCATTTCAGTCAGGGTTTTGTGGTTGATGCCTACCCTGTCACCCTGCAATTCATGGATTACATTTATGTATTCGGGGCAGTGCTTATTATAGGTTTCTTCTCTTCCTGGTATCCTGTCAGGGTATTTGCATCGAAGGGAATTAAAAAGGCAGCTTAATTTCCAGCCACGAATTCCACAAATTAAAACACCAATTCGAAATCGCTGAACATTTTACAGCTTCGAATTATAAATTCGTGTAATTCGTGGCCAACAAACCAATTTGGCAGTTTTTCACATATATAAGTGAATAAAATAAAGCCTTTACCGTTTTATATAGGTAATGCTTACCTTATTTTTGATAGATTATACATTTTATGCCCAAACGGTATTCAAATAAGCTCAAAGAAAATTCCAAGCCTGAAAAGGAAGATGAAGGAGAGGTTGTTGAGAAAGAACAGGTAAAAAAAAGTTCTCCTCCCGGCCCCTTCATGCAAAAGCTTAGGGACGGTTTGGAGAAGTACAAGATCGCCCAGCTATCAGGCCTCTTTTTAATTCTATTCTCGGTTTGTCTGTTATTGGCTTTCACCTCATTCCTCTTTACCTGGCAAGTAGATTACGATAAGGTAACAGGGCCTATTACATCTATCCTCTCACCGAGTGTAAAGACAGCAAACTGGCTGGGTAATTTCGGCGCATTGCTTTCTAATATTTTCATCAACCATTGGTTTGGTATTGCAGCCTATGGTTTTGTGCTCTTGTTTTTCATTACAGGGGTAAAACTATTGCTGAATATAACCTTGTTGCCATTCGCTAAAACTATCCGCGTTACACTTTTCTTAATGGTATGGACCTGCCTGATGATGGGTTATATATTCCATCAAAACCATTTGTTCATGGGTGGCGGTATTGGTTATTTCTCTGCTGAATGGCTAGATGGTATGATCGGCAGAGTTGGCACATTGCTTTCACTTTCATTTATAGGCATCGCTTTCCTTCTCATTAATAACCTCGTAAAAGTTCCTTCATTCAAAAAAGCAGCTACTGTACCGGCAGCTGAAAAAGTAGAAGAGGAAGAAACAGAACCAGCAGAAAATGATAGGCACGACATTGAAGAACCCGTATTGAAAGTTGAGAAACCTAAAAACGTAGTTAAAGAAGTTGTGCCACCAACAACAGCCATTGAGTTCAATGTAGAACCTGTTAAGCCACCGGTTGAAGAAAAAAAAACTCCGGAGCCTAAGGCAGGGAACGTAGAATTCTCTATCGAAAAAGCCCCTGAACCCGTTATAGAAGAAAAGACCGATGAAGAAAACCCAGTAGTATCTTCTTCACCTTACGACCCTACCCTCGATCTTTCATCTTACAAATTCCCTCCGCTTTCGCTGTTGCAAGACTACGGTAAAGAAAGCGTACAAATTGACCAGGAAGAATTAACTGCCAACAAGGACCGTATTGTTGCAACCCTTGCCAACTATAGCATTGGCATTAAGAAAATTAAAGCTACTCCCGGCCCTACTGTAACACTTTACGAAATTGTTCCGCAGGATGGAACACGTATTTCGAAGATAAAGAACCTGGAAGATGACATTGCACTTAGCCTTTCTGCACTTGGCATACGTATTATAGCCCCAATGCCCGGCCAGGGTACAATAGGTATTGAGGTACCTAACCGCAACCCGGGAATGGTATCTATGAAATCGATATTACAATCAGATCAGTTCCAGAAATCGAATATGGAACTACCGATAGGTTTGGGTAAAACCATATCGGATCAGCCATTTGTAATTGATCTTGCCAAAATGCCTCACTTGCTTATGGCGGGTTCTACAGGGCAGGGTAAATCGGTAGGATTGAATGCGGTATTGGTTTCTTTGCTTTACAAAAAGCACCCATCGCAAATCAAGTTTGTATTGGTCGATCCTAAAAAGGTGGAGCTTACTTTGTTTAACAAGATTGAAAGACACTTCCTTGCTAAGTTGCCCAATTCAGGCGATGCTATTATTACCGATACCAAAAAGGTTATACATACACTCAACTCGCTCTGCATTGAAATGGACCAGCGTTATGACCTGCTGAAGGAGGCACAGGTGCGTAACATTAAAGAGTACAACGAGAAATTTGTTGCCCGCAAGCTGAACCCGGAGAAGGGGCATAAATACCTGCCATACATAGTACTTATAGTGGATGAGTTTGCCGACCTTATTATGACCGCTGGCAAAGAGGTAGAAACACCCATAGCACGTTTGGCTCAGTTGGCCCGTGCTATAGGTATCCACTTAATTATTGCAACACAGCGTCCGTCTGTAAATATTATTACAGGCACTATTAAAGCCAACTTCCCTGCACGTATAGCTTTCCGTGTAATATCTAAGATAGATTCCCGCACTATTCTCGATTCAGGTGGTGCTGACCAGTTAATTGGCCGTGGCGATATGTTATTGGCTACCGGCAGCGACCTGATACGTTTACAGTGTGCTTTTGTAAGTACCAACGAAGTAGAAGAGATAACCGATTACATTGGTGCACAGCAAGCTTACCCTAGTGCATTCCAATTACCTGAATATGTGGAAGAAGGCAGCGAAGACGGACCAGCAGAATTCAGCGCTAACGATAAAGATGCTTTGTTTGACCAATGCGCCCGTATTGTAGTAGAAACCCAGCAGGGCTCAGCATCGTTATTACAACGCAGATTAAAGATTGGCTACAACCGTGCAGGCCGTATAGTAGATCAGTTACAGGCAGCAGGAATCATTGGCCCATTCGAGGGCAGCAAAGCGCGTGAAGTCATGATAAAGGATTTTACCCAACTGGATGAAAAGCTAAAGGCTATGTCTTCCTCTTCGGAGCCTCAGATGTGAAGCGAAGCCTTCTTCTCTAATAACTCAGCTTCTGTTTCTTTATGAGCATCATCTAAAATGCAGCAGTCTACCGGGCAAACCGATGCGCATTGCGGCTCATCATGGAAACCTTTACACTCGGTGCATTTATCAGAAACAATATAGTACCTGTCCAGTTCCACAGGTTGTTGCGGAGCATCGGCATCAACAACTAAACCACTTTTAGCAGCATACATACCTTTAACCGATGTTCCATCGCCAAAGCGCCATTCGTTGCCACCTTCATATATTGCATTGTTGGGGCATTCTGGTTCACAGGCCCCGCAGTTGATACATTCGTCAGTTATTCTAATTGCCATAATAGTTCGTATTAAAGGGTGCAAAGATATATAAAATCATACTTTCTCTTTGCAACCCTTTTTTATCAATATTCTATTGGATCACCACCTTACGATAGGTAACACCATCCCCGGTAATTACCTGCACAGTATATATGCCCTTACTGAATGCGCTAAGGTCGAATTGCTTCAATACCTTACCACTTTGTGTGCCATAGTTATCCTCTTCAATGGCCCTTCCCAATGCATCATATATCTTCACTTGCACATTCTGCTGTTTATCAAGATCAAGGCTCATGGTAAATACGCCTCTGGTAGGGTTAGGATATACATTGAGCGAATTAACCGATGATACTATTTGAATACCAGTTGTACTGAAAGTTATATTCCCGGTGTTAGATTTTGATGCATTATAGTTGATTGACATTGCCTGATGCGACATTTTCGGAACTAAAGCACAACCGAATGAGCCTCCAATACCTATGTGGTAATACCAATTTGGCCTGAACGGAGGATGATCCACATAACCAAAAGTATTAGTATCAACCGATGCAATGCTATCCTTCACCACACCCGGAACACTATCGCGGTAAATAATATACCGCTGGAAGGTTGCACCCTCGAAGTTATCCCAAACCAGGCTTACAGAGCCATTTGTATTGGCAGTTGCAGTAAGGTGAATGGTCTTAAACAAAATACCCGCACTTATCGGTGATGACTGTCCGCATGAATCAAGTTCTGATATTTCGTACCACCAGCTACGCTTGCCTGCATTCGAAAGTGTATCCACATAAGTACCTGAATTACCTGCTGAATGACCAATAACATTATATATTCCCGGGGTGGTGGTTTGCCTGTATATCAGATACTCCTGTATTTTGCCGGGATTAATCGAATCCCATGTTAAAGTATTGTAATTTGTTTTAGGATTAACTGTTACCATACATATGGTTGCACCTGCTGGCAGTGCGGTAGTAATGGTAGCGCCTGCTGTTCCTTTACAACCTGCAGCATCGGTTACAGTTACAGCATAATTACCAGCATTAAGGCCCGATACATTTTGTGTTGTAGCACTATTGCTCCACAAATATGAGTATGGAGGAGTACCGCCACTGGCAGTTATTAGAATTTGTCCCAATGTTTCGGTAGCGCAGTTCATATCAATAACCGAATCTAATGTAACCAATGGTCCTGTTGCATTTTCAACAGAAGCAAGGCCTGTTAACGTACATCCTGCTTTATCAGTCACAGTAACAGTGTATGTACCTGCCGCCACATTAGTAAGATTATAAACTGTAGCACCGGTATTCCAGGAATAAGTATATGGTGAAGTACCGCCCGAAACAGCCACACCGGCACCACCCGTAGAAGCTCCGCAACCTGCAGCAGAAGTAACTACGTTGGCAGCAAGAACTGCTGGCTCGGTAATATTTATAGTACTTACGGCCACGCAACCACCTGCATCGGTAACAGTTATAAGATATGGCCCTGACTGAAGGCCGCTAATACTTGCCGTGGTAGCTCCATTCGACCATTTGTACTTATATCCTCCGGCACCACCTGTTACATTAAGTGTTATTGCTCCATTAGAACCTCCATTACATGATACATTAGTAACTAAACTTGTAGCAATGGTCGGGCCGGTAGCATCATTAATATTAACCGGCTCGAATGTTAAACAACCAGATGCATCTGTTACCGTTATTACATAAGTTGCTGCTGCCATACCTGTATCAGTAGAGAGTGTATCGCCATTGTTCCATGAATAACGGTATGGAGGGGTACCACCGCTCATAACCACCTGGGCCTTTCCATTTTTATTGCCGCAGGTACTGTTGGTAATAACCGGAGTAATTACGGGGCTGTTTGAAGCGCCTACGGTTGCCTGGAAATTAGCTGTACAACCGGTTCCATCAGTTAATGTAACACTATATGTTCCTGATGCAAGGCCTGTAACTGTAGCTCCGGTCTCAGCTGGAGTAGTTGTCCACAAATAATTATAAGGAGCAGTACCACCTGCCGGGCTTGCAGTAACAGATCCATTGGCTCTTCCACAAGTGGTATTGGTAGCGCTTGTAGTAACACTCAATGCAGTTGGCTGGGTTATTTTTGCTGAAGTTGAATCTTTACATCCTACAGAATCTTTTACCACTACCGAATATGTTCCGGTAGGTAAATTATATATTATTTGAGTGGTTGCACCTGTATTCCACATGTAGGTATACTTTGGTGTACCACCATTCAAAACTGCAGTTATATTTCCGTTGTTCAAACCATTACACGATACATTAACTGCATTCATATTTATAGATAACACCTCAACTTTTACTACAGTTGTAATTGTATTCGTGCAACCGTTAACACTGGTTCCGGTAACGCTATAGGTAGTGGTAACCGATGGAGTAGCAGTAGCATAACCCATACTTATATAACTTAAAGCTGCTGCAGGAGCCCAGGTGTAGGTACTTGCACCATTGGCAGTTAATGAACTGCTGCCACCAGGGCAAACTGAAGGGTTACTTGATGTAATAGTTACTGTTGGTGTAGGGTTAACGGTTACAGTCACTGTAGCTAGTGGGCTGGTACACCCTGCAGATGAAGTTACAGTAGCACTATATGTACCTGTTGCTGCAGTTGTTGTATTAGTTATTGAAGGGTTTTGCGAACCCGATGTAAATGCATTCGGTCCTGTCCAGTTAAATGTTGCACCAACACCTGTTAGTGTGAGGTTAAGTGCATTTCCTGAACATACCGGACTATTACTGCCTAAAGTTGGAGCAGCAGGGACCGGGTTAACTGTTACTACAACAGGTGTAGAACTTGAACATCCGTTTGAACCGGTACCATTAACCGTATATGTTATAGTGGAGGTTGGCGAAGCAACTACTGAAGCACCTGATGGATTACTTATACTTGTTGTAGGGCTCCAGGTGTAATTGGTCGCGCCCGTTGCTGCAAGGTTCGCCTGGTTGCCCTTACAAATGGCAGCAGACGACGGAGTAATGGTAATAGTTGGCGATGGGTTTACAGTAACAGTTACAGTGGCTGTGTTTGTACACCCTGAACTTGTTCCTGTAACAGTATAGATAGTTGTAACCGTTGGGCTTGCGTTTATATAATTCCCGGTAGTAACCGATAAGCCTGTTGATGGCGCCCACGTATATGTACTTGCACCACTTCCCGATATAGGGCTACTGCTACCCGGGCAAATAGTACTAACACTAGCGGTAGCAACAACGGTAGGTGTAGTGTTTACCGTAATACTTTGTGCGCCGTTCGCATAACAAGAATTTGCATCTGTAATGGTTACACTATACACATTACTTGCTGACGGGGTTATGGTAATATTTGAAGTAGTGCCGCCTTGTGTCCATGAATATGTATAAGGAGTTGTACCACCCGTTACAGTAGCAGATATAGTAGCCGAATTACCGGTACAAACAGTAGCCGATGGAACAACTGAAGTAGTAACATTTAATACGGCTGGCTGGGTTATTGTAACAGTAGCTGTACCAGTGCATGAGTTTACATCGGTAGCCGTTACTGTATATGTACCCGGGCTAAGTTTTGTAACGCTGGCACCTGTCAGGCCTCCCGGATTCCAGCTGTAAGTATATGCCCCGGAGCCTCCGGCTGCAGATGCAGTTGCAGTGCCATTAGCAGAGCCATTACATGTTACATTAGTAACGCTTGGAATACTAACGGTAATAGTAGGGCAACCAGCAGGAGCTGTTTTAATGGTTCCCCAATCATCTCCTCCATCATAAAATACATTTATGGTTTTGGCACTAATGAATGAATTACAAAGAACTCCGATAAGAAATACAAGTGTAAATTTTCTCATGATGAATTTAGTATGTGATTAACAAATTTGGTTCAATTTTAATTTCCAGGGTATTAAAACTCCCGATGCGTCAAGACAAAAATACAGTTCCAAACTTAGGCATATATCTTGAATATTTGTAGCTTAATCTTATTGTTTTTATTATTCGCTTTTTGTGCTTTTCATGCAACCATTATACAAATAAGAACATCGAAGGGCTAATTTCGTTTATAATTAAGCCATTCTGCTGATGAATAAACTATTTTTGCAGACCTATGAAACAAACCGAAGCGATAAGGAGTTTTACTCAATTGGGTGAGGATTTGAGAAGATTCTTAAAGGATCCGTCATCATCTAAATATGAAGACTGGAACACTGCCCTTAAACTTGCAGAGCAGCAAAATGGCTGGTTTACAAGAGATAATACATTAAGTGCCCTGAAAGGAATAGAATTGTGGTTAACGACTAAAAGCATTGAAGAGTGGCTTGCAAAATACCCTGAATTACCGAAAGAGAACACAAAACCCATAACTATAAGCGTTGTTATGGCTGGTAATATTCCTTTGGTAGGCTTCCACGATTTTATTTGCATATTGATGACCGGCAATATTATAGAGGCCAAATTATCACATGCCGATAAGGTGCTTTTGCAATTCATAGCTAAAAAACTCGTTGCCATTACACCGGAATGGGAGAAACATATTAAGTTCATTGATAAGCTTTCTTCTTCAGCAAATGCCATTATTGCTACCGGCAGCAACAATACAGCCCGCCACTTTGAATATTATTTCAGGAACGTGCCCAATATCATTCGAAGGAACAGAAATGGAGTTGCAATACTTGATGGAACAGAAACAACTGAAGAACTTGGCAAACTGGGAGAAGATATATTCAGTTATTTTGGACTGGGCTGCAGAAATATTTCAAAAATGTATGTACCGGATGGGTATGATCTGGCAATATTTTTCAGGGCTATTGAGAAATTCAGCGATGTAATCAACCATAATAAATACAACAACAATTACTCCTATAACCGCACCATCTTCCTCATGGATGGTAAAATATTTACTGATAATAATTTTTTAGCAGTAATTGAAGACCCTGTTATCCCCTCGCCTATTGCAGTCCTGCATTACGAAAAATATAAAGATCTTTCTACTCTTGCTGAATCATTATCAGTTCAAAAAGATTTGATACAGTGTATTGCAACAAGTGAAAGAGTCAGCCAAAAATTGGGTAATATACCAATACCTGTTGTCGGTTTTGGAGAAACACAATCGCCCAAACTGTTAGATTATGCTGACGGTGTGGATGTGATGAAATTTATTTTAGGACAGGGAAAATAGTCGTGAATATTGGGTATTGAGTACATAAAACTATTTCATGCAGCTATCAATACTTCATTTTGCTATTTTTGGGAAATAACATGGGCACAACAACCATACATACAGCCAATCGTTTAAAGCCATTAGAACTTCTTAATGGCAAGCGACTGTCATTTGACTCTCCGCTGGTAATGGGTATTGTAAACATTACACCCGATTCGTTCTATGACGGTGGAAAATATGAGAACCCTGAGGATGCTGTAAAACAAGCCGAGAAATTAGTGGCTGAAGGAGCCGATATTATCGACCTTGGTGCTGCCTCTACCCGCCCTAATGCAGTTATGCTGACTTCTGGCGAAGAATTGGAAAGGCTATTGCCTGTTTTAGATGCACTTATTGCAAGTAAGCCTGATATTATTATTTCAGTTGATACCTTCCACGCTCAGGTAGCCGAAGAAGCTGTAAAACATGGTGCATCAATTATAAATGATGTATCGGGTGGCACCATGGAACGGGCCATGCTCAAAACTGTTGCATCGCTTAAAGTGCCCTATATCATTATGCACATGCAGGGCACACCAGAGACCATGCAGCATAACCCACAGTATGAAGATGTAACCAAAGAGGTATACAATTTCCTTTTCCAACAGGTTGAAAGAGCCCATTATGCAGGTATAAAGCAAGTTATTGTGGACCCCGGTTTTGGTTTTGGCAAAACAGTGGAACATAACTATACCTTATTAAATACACTCGGCACATTCCGTAAACTGGGTCTACCGGTAATGGCAGGATTATCGCGCAAGTCGATGATAAATAAAGTAATAAAGACAAAACCACAAAGTGCATTGACTGGTACTATTGCACTAAATACATTGGCATTGGTACAAGGCGCAAATATTTTGCGTGTACACGAAGTAAAAGAAGCCAGAGAAGTAATAAAACTGGTTAACCAATACTTACACCCAAGTACCCAGGTATGATCAGCCTCTTCATCACATTCCGCCTGCTTGATGCTATAGATATTCTATTGGTAGCCATTCTGCTTTACGAATTATATAGCCTGGTAAGGGGCACCGCAGCTATTAATATCCTTACGGGAATAGTATTACTTTATGTGATCTGGTTAATTGTAAAAGCCCTCGACATGCAGTTGTTCAGCAGTATACTCAGCCGCTTTATTGATGTGGGTGTTATTGCTATTATCATTGTATTCCAGCAAGAGCTGAGAAGGTTTTTGCTCATCATTGGCAAAACAGAATTCTTCAACCGGAAAAATTTCACCAAGAATTTCTTAATGCTGCAATTAGATAAGGATAGCGAACTCGACCTTCACCCTATTTTAAAAGCCTGCCGCAATATGGCCGAAGCACATACAGGTGCATTAATAGTAATTGAAAAAGATACCGACCTTAGTTTTTATGCGCAAACAGGAGATGTTATTGACAGTAATATTACCGAGGCAATGCTCGAAAGTATTTTTTACAAGAATAATCCTTTGCACGATGGTGCTGTAATTATACAGGACAATAAGATACATGCTGCACGCTGCGTATTGCCAAGTACCGAAAAGACAGAGTTCCCATCGAACCTCGGAATGCGCCACAGGGCAGCAGTTGGCATTACAGAGAAATCGGATGCTGTTGCTATTTCGGTATCAGAACAAACAGGCTCTATATCTCTTGCTCATTTGGGCAAACTGTACCACGACTTAAGTCCTGAGAAATTTACTTCCCTGCTGCAAGAGAAACTACAATAAGATTTTATCAGCCCTAAACCCCTAAAGGGGTTTTAACGGTTCCTCACAATGAACTTGCTGGAATCATAATTCAACGCCCCTTTAGGGGTTTAGGGCAAAAGAAATTCGCGACTAAAACTTCAAATTAACCCCTGCCAGGAAATTTATCGGGGCCTGCGGGAAATAATAATTTTGGTTGTATACTACACCACTTTGTATGTATTCGTTATTGGTATAACCATTCGATACATATTTTAAAGAGGTAAGATTATTTACTAAAAGTGTCAGGTCTATTTCTTTCATCCATTTAGGGTGTAAAGCATAATTAACCCGAAAATCGTAGGTAAGATAAGCAGGTATTGCGCGGTCGGCATTCTGCGTATTATCTAAATATTGCATACCTACATATTTTGTCAGTATGCTCAACTCAAGATTCTTTACAGGGATGAAAGTAAGTATGCTTCCCCCAATCCATGATGGAGAAAATGAAATATCCGTTAAAGGATGTGTTTGATAGAGTATGATCTTGCTGCTATCGTTCGAATAAACATACTCGTCAAAATTTTTGATCTTATTTAAACTATATGTTGCGTTAGCATCCCACCGCATCCATTTAATGGGTTGGTAAGCCCATTGTAACTCTATCCCTTCGCGGTAACTTTGCGGTACATTAATACGGTTATAAGCTCCAACATCGTTTACCTGGCCATTCAATACCAACTGGTTTCTGTAGTCCATATAATAGAGGTTAGCCTGAATGGCAGTTTTCTTCCAGTGCTGTTTATACCCTGCCTCCCAGTCGGTCAAGTGCTCGGGCAATGGCCGACTGGCTGGGGTAGACTGGGTATAATCATTCACAGAGGGTTCTTTATTACCAACCGCAACCGAGGCATAGAGGTTTTGCGTTGATGACATATCGTAGCTTACACCACCCTTAGGGTTAAAGAAATCTAAAAGAACATCCTGCGTTACATTCTGAAGTTCGTCGTTAAAACCGTAAAAAGAGTAATTGATATGCCTGAATTGCATGTCGCCATACAAACTAAGCTTGCGGGTGATTTGATAATTGGCACGCGCAAAAATATT
>Ga0210396_10002984_pt1 | contig 17004 bp, 13 predicted proteins | sample IncBWH17OmetaG_FD_155466 | JGI IMG/M metagenome (GOLD analysis project Ga0210396, IMG submission 155466) | Forest soil microbial communities from Barre Woods Harvard Forest LTER site, Petersham, Massachusetts, United States - Inc-BW-H-17-O ... | reverse complement strand
CGAGGATCGCGTTACCGATCGATTGTCCGTTCATATACCGAGACGTTCAGCCAGACGCGATCGAACGAGACGAGCTGGGTCAAGCGAATGACGGATGTCACGAAAAGACTTCAATCCCGGATATCCAGCCTCGAAGGTGGCACGAGATTGGCGGGCGTCCTTGGCCAGATAGAGTCTTCCACCGGCCGCGACGACCAGTCGATCCAGTTCGTCGAGAAATTCCAACAAATCGGAGGACATCGGAAAGTCGATTGCCAGTGTGTAACCGGCAAAAGGAAAAGAGAGCAAGCCGCTCCCCGGGCCAAGTTTCTTCAGCACCGTCAGAAATGAGCCCGTGCCACGGGCGCCAATGCGGCCAAGAATTTCAGCCAGGGTTTCAGGCGCGGTTTTAATGGGAAGCACGCATTGATGCTGGATGAAACCGCGTCGACCGTAGATGCGGTTCCACTGGCCTACCGCATCGAGCGGAAAAAAGTACGCGCCCGCCGGCACCAGAAGGGGATCGGGGCCTCGACGAGCGCCTAAACGAAAATAGAGTTCGTTGAAGGCCGTTAAACTCCATCGGTTCAGTGCGAATTCGGGAAACTCAAGGGGGACCGATAAGCGAGGAGCATTGATTTTCGGAAACCGGTCGGCTCTCGCGGGTCCGGAAAGATCGTCAATCCCCGCGTGCTCGCCGAAAAACACCAGCGACCGGCCGAGCCCGGCTCCCTTCGCGACGCAGTCGATCCAGGCGACCGAATATGTCGCCGAGTCCCCCTTTTCCAGCGCGGTCATCGCGGCGGCCAGATTGGGCGCGACCTCAGTTCGCTGTTGAATCCAGCCGGTTTCGACCGGCTGGAGCTTGAGCGTGGCCTCGATGATGGTGCCGGTCAGCCCCATGCCACCGATCGTGGCCGCGAAGATATCCGGATTTTCAACGCGCGAGGCGCGTAACAGGCTGCCATCCGCTGTTGCCAGCAACAGGCTCAGTAAGCTTTCCCCGAAGCCTCCGGCACGGTGATGGTTTTTCCCGTGGATGTCGGCTGCGATCGCCCCGCCTACGCTGACGAAGCGCGTGCCGGGAACAACGAAGGGAAAAAAGCCCGACGGAAAGTACGCCTCGATCAAGGTCGCAAGCAACACGCCGGCTTCGACCGTCACGACACCTGTTTCAGGATCGAAATTCAAGATGCGATCCAGTCCAGCCGTCGCAATCGTCCGATGGGTCCCCATCGCGGCATCGCCGTAGGAACGACCATTGCCTCGCGCTACAAATCCGCTCGCCCCTCTGGTTGCGCGACAAATATCATCGGCGTTTCTCGCCGTCATCATCTGCGTATCTACGACAGGATATCGGCCCCATCCTGAAATCCGTGTCATTGACCATCCATTCGAACGGAGCAGGCCCTCCGACCATCTATCCTCAACGATCGCAGGCTGATCGATGCAATCCGCAGTCAGATCGCGCTTATCAGGATCAGAACTATCAAGCCAAGCGCTACCAGGCTATTCCAGTCTCTCAGGGCAAACACGATCGGATCGTCACTCATCAGGCGTCTGTGCGCCATCATAAGCGCTCGGCTCAGCCAATACATCAGAACAGGACAGACCAGCCATAAGATCAAAGGACGGCTGTAACGCTGATGGACGGCTTCCGACGAAACGTAGAGCGCGAATACCGTCACGGCATTAAATCCAGCCGCGGCTGCGAGAGCGGCTACGATGTCGAGATCCGACTTGCGATAGTTGCGGTTTGACAAATCCGGAAGATCGGCATCTAGGCGGGCAGCAAGTTCGACATACCGTTTAATCAGTGCAAGAGAAGTAAACATGAACATCGAGAAAACGATCAGCCACTCCGACGCCGGGATGGAAGCCGCCGCAGCGCCGCCGATGACGCGAAGGCTGTATAGTGACGCGAGCGCAAAAACGTCGACCAGCATCTTTCGCTTCAAGAAGAATGTGTAAGCGGTCGTGATGGAAACATAGCCGATCAAAACGGCGAAAAACCCAAGCCCGATCAGCCAGGCAAGCACCATCGCAGCTAAAATCAGGATCGGCGCCAAAAAAATGATCTTCTCTACCGAAACCGCGCCGGCGGCGAGCGGTCGGTACTTCTTGGTCCGATGCCTCCTGTCGGCATCAAGGTCGACGAGATCATTGAAGATGTAGACGCCCGACGCGGCAAAGCAGAAGGCCAGGAATGCCCAAATGCACCTACCGACAGATATGACATCGAATTGGTGCGAGGTCACGAGCGGAAGAAAGACCAATCCGTTCTTGGCCCACTGATGTACTCTCAGCACCTCGACCCAGGACCGTACGCCATCGATAGATTGGCCAAGGATTACCGCATTGGGGTCCATGGCAAGGAGCGCGGAACAAACCCGGCTCGGCGCGCGGACTGCTACCCGGCGGCGGGCAGCAGTCCACATCGGAACATCGTCCCGCGAGTTACCAACGTAGTCGAAACCGCCCTCCCCGAAATTATCAACCAAACAGCGCTTCGTGCCGGAAATCGACAAAATCTCTTCGCTGTCGGATTCCAGCCGATGCTCGATGAGACCGACCTGCTGCGCCACAGCCCGGATGTAACGCTCACCATGCGCCGAAACGAGATGGACCGGACGACCCAAGCTGTGCGCCAGGTTGATTACCGCCAACGCATCGGAATCCAGGGGTAGATGAGAAGCATCCGCGACGATGGAGGTCACGGCGTAGTCCTTAAACGCCGGAAGTCCTCGACGCATTGCGGAAAGAAGTTCTCCTATCAGCACGGGAAACCGGCCAAGCCGGGCGAAAATGAGTTCAAGGAAGATATTGGTTCTGACCAAAGCGCTGTCGATGTTCACCACCAGCGGCGTCGCGTCGGCAGCATCACCACCGATATCGAACTGAGCCCCACGCTTTATCGAGTCATTGTCGACCCTGTCACCTACGGAGTAGCCTTGCATTAATCGCCTTCAGGACGGTGACCGGGTCGAATTTAATGTTAGCGCAAGTTGCAAAATAAATGCAATATTAAATACAACCCACCCGCGCACCCCCTGCCAAGGACTTTAATTTGACCACATCAGAAATCAGCCGGCGAGATGATGCTGGGAGCGTTTTTCATGCGAGCGCGTCAGCCGATGCGGTATCGTTCCGCACCGTTATGCGCTGGCGCGTATTCTGGTTTGGTCTCGCAGCTATCTTGCTCTGGAGTGTACTGACCCGCCTGGCGCTGAATGCGCACACCTACTTTGATGCGGAAGACGCTCTGGGCTACGCCGTGAATGTACATGCGCGGCATTTCTTTTTTTTCGATGCGGCTGGCAGTGGCTGGCAACTGCTGTGTACCGCCATCGATACGTTGCTTCATCAGCCGTCGGAAGGGACGGCAGCGGGCAAGATCGTTGCCAGGGTTGCCGGAACGATCATTGTGCCTTTGCTATATGTGACGCTTGTTCTGACGACCGGACGCATAGCGCTATCGCTCGCAATGGCTTTCTTCTTCTCGGCCAGCTTCTGTCCCTGGTGGTATAGCCTTCAGCCTGACAAATACGTACCGCAGCTCGCGATGATAGCTATCGCGCTTGCCCTCACTGCGACGCGACGGGAACCGCCAAGCCTGCGCTTTCTGATAACGTTAGGCCTCGTGTATTTCGGTGCGATCATTGTGCACACGGATTCGGGGCTCATCTGCCTCTCGATTTTCCCGCTTCTCTACCGGACAATGCGTCAGCGCAGCTTCGGCCCCGCCTTCGGGCAAGGGCTATTGACCGCCGGTGTAATGTTCACCGCGCTTGCCCTCTACTACACCCTGTTCCTTACCATCTTCATTAAACCAGGGAGCATTACGGCAGGCCTGCACTGGATGATGTCATATATGGTGGTCGCCGGCGATCCCAGCGGCTGGGGGAATTGGAGCGTTGATTCGCTGGCACTGGCGTTTGTCGGTATTGCGCGCAGCATATTTACAACCGAGTTCATTTTTGGAATCCCGGCGCTAGCCGGTCGTCTTGGCGCGATATTCCCGGACAAGATCCTGCTTGAAGAACAGTGGCTTGGCGCGCAATTTCCGCTCTGGCTTCTGGAGGCGGGCATCGGCCTTCTCGCCTGCGCCGTGGTCACCGTCTGTGCGGTTGTTTGCGCGGGAGGCCTCGCATTCATCGACCTGATACGACATCATCGACGCGCCAATTGGCACGCAATCGCTACGGTGTTGTTTTATCTGGTGCCCGCTACGATCTTTTTCGATTGGTGGGAGCCCATCAATAATGAGTTTTGGATCTCTCCCTGGTATGCCGTCGCGCTGCTGCTCGGAATGACGATTGCCGGCGAAAATTGGCGGTATGCCGTGCCTAGCGTCGCCGTAACCGCCGCGATACTGATCGCGCTCAACGGCTTTTTTGGCGTCTATCCAAGACTGGATGCGAAATCCGACTATTGGCTGGTGCGACAGCAGCCATTGGCCAACATCACGACCCGCGACGACCTGATCGTGGAAAACAGCTATATGGCCGAGAACTACATCGAATATCTCAGCGAAGCCCACGTGTTCCGGGCCGACTATCGCGGGGCAACGCCAGAGACGCTGATACAATCCCTTGAAGAAACGCTGGAATCGTTGCCAGCCACAAAATCGGTATACGTCACGGATCTTGTCACGGAGACCACGGCCGCATCAAACCCGTTGCACATCACCATTTCCAACGGCGATACGATTGAACGGTTCTTTAAAGCGCTCCCGCCGCCTGCCGAGTGGATTACCATCGACGGCCGGCGCATCGCGCGTTACGACGCTCCGATGCTGCGGAATTATCTGGCTGAGAAATAGCTGTCGCCTCATTTTAAATCTAGTGGATTATTAAATGTAGCCGGCCGTGAACTTATCGCCTAAGTTCTGAAGCGCTCGCCCGCCCAGTCAAAAGCTGAATATGAATGAACGAGAGCATTCCCCAACTTACTTCGATGAGATTTTTCTGGTCAATCGCCATTGTCTATTATCACATGCGCGATTATTCCAGTTCGATTCCCCAGACGGGTCCGATCCTTAAACTTCATCTGGCTGTCGATTTCTTCTTCATATTATCCGGCTTCATCCTCACCCTCGTCTACGGCGAGCGATTTAAATCAGATACGGCCTCGACCTACGACTACCTGGTCGCGCGTATTGCCCGAATCTACCCGGTGCATCTCACCGTGATGCTGGCCTTCGTGGTGCTTGTGCTGGCTATGTCAAGCCTTGGAATGGAATTCAACGCACAACGCTATCGCCCGATTGCCTTTTTCTGGCATATCGCGTTGCTCGACGCCTGGGGTTTTGACGACTCGCTGACATGGAACTATCCAGCCTGGTCGATCAGCGCCGAATTCGCCGCATATTGCCTATTCCCATTTATCATAGGTCCGATCATGCGGCTTCGGATTCCCGCAGCGATCATCAGCCTGTTGGCGCTCTGCATCACTTTCATGCTCTGCAATCATCTTCTTGACATCACTTCGCGGACCATCAATTTTTCCATCATTCGCGTCATACCGGAATTCATAATGGGCATGCTGGCCGCGCGGTTATCCGGGACGCCATCCCCTACGCTGCATGCGAATTTCGCATTCTGCCTGATTGCACTCCTCGTCTCCGGCCTACTGCTATACGAAGCGCCTGACGAATATACAGTAGTTGTCTCCGTCGCCTTGATCGGACTGGCGCCGCACATCTCTGGACCGTTAAGATCTCTTCTCTCCTGGCGTCCCCTGGTCTATCTCGGAGCAGCCAGTTACAGCCTCTACATGGTCCACGCATTTGTATTGAGCATTTTCTATAATGCGATGAAACTTCCGCTGTTGGGCTCAAAACTGCCCGTACCATTTCGAGATGGAATATGTCTGGCGTTGACGGTCATCGTCGCGTCAATGCTCTTCCACTTCGTGGAAAACCCTTGCCGCCACATTATTCGCGCCGCGTTCACTCATTTCAGGGGTATCCCGGTCGCCGCGGAAGCCAAATAAAACTCTTCGCGGGCCTTCGCGAAGAGTAAACCCGATCGCCGGGCGACAGCGGCCTTCAATCAGACCGCGTCGCGTCTCGCGTCTTTCAAAACGCTTTCTAGAGCGAAGACCTCATCGGGCTCCGTTGAGAACGTTGAGCATCGCCGTATAGATCGCGGTTTTCGCGCCGGTCGCGTCCCAGGGAAACATCGTCGGCACCGCCGTATTGCCGTTGCTCTCGCCGTAGTGCAACGCAGGATACTTCTGCGTGAAGCCCCAGATGTTGAACATGGTGCAATTTGGTGAATCCACGCACGCCTGCAAATATTTCGCGACTATTGCGGCTGTATCAGACACCGCATTAGGGTTCGACGTCGCCATGGTCTGATCCCATTCGGTGACGTGCACTTGCACACCCATTTCCGCATAGGCCTGCATCGCGGCCATGATTTGCGCATAGGTGGCCGTCACATTATGTCCCTGCATGCCGACGCAATCGATCGGCACTCCTTCCGCCTTGAAGGCTTTCACCGTCGCAATCATGTTTGCGGTTCTGTCGACGCCGTTTTTATTTCCAAACGGCTCGGAACCATCATTATCCCAGTCGTTCATGCATAAAATGGCACCGGGATCTACAGCGCGCGCAGTCCTGAACGCAATACGAAGGTAATCCGCCTTATCAGGGTTTGTGCCTATCTTGGTCCAGACGATTCCATCGGAATTGAAACGGTTGTTCCAGCCCATCACCTCATTTGTGACATCCCATGCCGTGATGACTCCTGGGTATTTGTCCCTGAAGTGACCCACGACCTTCTGAATATAATCGACCAGGATTGCCTCTAGCTGAGGGCCGGTGAAGTTGCTCGCCGGATTTACCGCACCGTTGAACACCCATGCCGGGTTTCCCACGCCCCATAGCAGAGTATGTCCGCGCACCTTCAAAGCGTTTGCGGCGGCGTAATCCAGAAGATGATCTCCTGGCGCAAAGTTATAGGCGCCCTGCGCCGGCTCCGCGATCCACCATTTGAGCTGATTTCCGGGCTCCATCAGGTTGAACTCGGTCGACAGAATATTCTGAAACCATCCTGCGTCGGAATCAAAGCCGTCGCCGGTCGGGTCCACCATGGTCCCGATATAAAGGCCTATTTTCGCCGCTGCCGCACGCAGCGTTCCGGCATTGGGGTGGGGTTCTGGCAAGGATGCCGGTCTCCATGGAGGATGCGCCGAAGGTTGCGAAACGCAAGGCCCCGCGGAACACCCGCTTGTCTGGGCCGCGACCGGCAGACATTGCATCGTCAAAAGAACGAGGAGTGCAAAGATGCTTTTTAAACTGGCGCCCGTTTCATTAAATCGTCCGGGATTGGCGATGGCCTGTGACACTCCAAGAGAGACCCGGCGCAAACGTGCGACAACCATGTTAGCAGCACTCCCACCTGAAACCGCGCGGCACGACACGAATAATATATTTTGTTCATGGAATATCCCGAACAGCGTTGGCCGCCAACGACCCACCAGATGCCTCGAAAGGAGCAAAAATTAGACCATTGCCCGCCTAGGTAGTCAGCGGCTCATCGGTTGCGGCAGCTCTATTAGAATCGCTTAACAAGGTCTTTACGCAAAAATGCAAAGCTCATCACGATTCCTATCGTGAGCCCAGTCGTTTTCGTCCAGAGGCCGTTGGATGACGCGGAGAGTATGAAATAGGTCAAGGAGACAAAGTAAATGGACCGAACGCAGTATCGCGGAACAGAAACAAACCAGTAAAGGATGTACGTGATAAAAAACGGCACCGTAAACACGATACCGCAAACCAGGATGAAATTGATCCAGGAAATTTCAATCGCCAACAATCCGTAGCTTTGCTGTATCGCAAAACTCTCCTGCGGCTTAATGCCGAACCACAGGTCATCCAGCTTGATGCTGGTCAGAATTTGGATCGCCATCTCCCTGGCGAGCGCGCTCCCCGAATCGTTATCGAACCGATACAGAAGCACGTCGAAAAATCCGAGCGAAGCCAGCAGAGGGACACCAACCAGTACGGCCCCGACGAGGATCGCGGCGGCAAAGACGCTCGATCTTCGAACACGATTGGTAACGAGGCCGGTGAACAATCCCATCAGCCCAAACAGCCCGATCATTGCGATCGACACAACCATGGCCGATCGGCTGCCGGTCGTTGCAGCGGCGCCAAGCGCCAATACCGCAAGACCCGGACGGACGAATGTTGTCCAGTGAGATCCCGGCGGAGCCATCAGGCAAAGCATGCTGTAAAGCGCCAGAAATGCTCCCGCGGAGAGCGGATGTCCAAACAAGGCGGCTGGGCGATTCAGGGTGTTAATCGCTTCGGCGGTGTTGATCGTATCGCCGCTATAGACCGGAATCAAAGGATGTCCGAGCAGGTATTCGACGAATATCATGGCGATGCCCGCGATCATGATTGCGTCAATTCCCGTTCGCAACACGACCAAAGAGCGCTTCGTCAGGGTTATCAGCGCCACCGTTGCCACAATCGGGGTTATGAGAGTTTCCACCGATGGCGTGATTGACGTCTCCTTTGCCACAATCGAATAGATGGCGATCAGCGCAACGCTTGCCCCGTAGGACAACAATGGCCAGTCCTTCGCCACGATCTGCACGACCGAGCTGCGGAACCGGGGAGAAATGGCAAGCGAAAGCGCAATCCAGAGAAAGACACCATAAGTCGCCGGATGAAGTTTTTCGATCTCGCTTCCACCTCCGCCATAATGCCATCCGGCCAATTGCAGGAGCGAGCCGGACACCAAAAGATAGGACCAGATCAGGACAACGAAGATATCTTCGCGAATGTAACTGGGGCGCGCGATCGCCTTGTGGGACAAATGCTGTCCGGTTTCAGCAGCTATTGCCATCGTGCCCTACTCTTGCAGTCCATCACAATGCGCGAGTTGATATCATAAAACGACCGCAACCTGTGCGCCAAGCCGCTCCCGTGATCAACTAAGCCACCTGCGAAAGTTCGCGACGATGGCCGGGCTTCCCCTGTAGCGCCAACAGAGGCCGCTCAATGGCAATCCAGGACAGAACGGCCAGGGCGAGGGTGATCGAGAATTCCAATGTAATCCTGAGCCAGTTGGATGGCTCGAACGATACGCCGAAGGCAGCCCGGATCAGATCCAGCTTCCAAAAATTGTGATAGAGATAAAAGCCATAGCTCACGCGGCCGAGACCACGAAGTGGGCTGAGGTCGAGCATCCTGACGATGATAGAAGACTGGTTCCTGAAAATATAAATGTAGAGGCTGGCCGCGAATATCGGAAACAGGAAAATACCCTGATTGATATCCGTGTTGATCGTGTAGTCGATTGCCAGCAGCGCCAGGAAGGCAGTCAGGCAAAGCGCTAGGCCGGCGGATGCCTGCACTCGATTGATGCGGGATGCGAGCAACCCCGCCAGCCCTCCGAGGCCCAGCATGTAAAAATTGAAGATCGAGTCAAAGTGAAAGGTCGTGGCCGGCGCGTCCGCCAGCGCCATACCTCTAGCCAGCCCGACGAAGATAAACATTCCGCATAGATGGACCGCAAACCTGGCCGGCGTGATCAAGAACAGCGGTGCGGCTATGACATAGAACTGTTCTTCGATGGCGAGGCTCCAAAGGTGGGAGAAACTCCCGAGAAGCGCGCCGGATGTCTGAATATAAATGTTTGTCATATAGGTCCAATAGTATGGCCACGGCGCGCCGGAATAATGCCAGACCGTTCCAAGCAACGTCGACAGAGCCGCGCAGCCGAGAACGAGATAGTAGATCGGAAATATTCTCAATGTTCGGCGCTTGAAAAACGTGCTGAGCTCCGTTGCAAAATTTGTCTCCCCGGCCTCAATTTCGAGGCGCTGCCGAGAAAGAATGCGGACGATCAGAAAGCCGCTCAGCACAAAAAATGCCCATACGCCGATCGAGCCGAACTGAAGATCACGGGCCACGTTATCGGCGTGAGACGCAAAGACCATCAAGACGGCGATCGCTCTTATCCCATCCAGTCCGGCAATCCGCTGCTGGGGCATCTATTACTTTATCCCTTGCCAACGCACTTCCGGCGGAAAACAAATTGCTGACATAGAAGCGTCACAGAAAGCGCTCGTGTTGCACGGTCGATATCCAGATGAAGCCGTTCATGCAGCCTCTATGCCATTTCCCAATCGTCACGGCGAACATTTTGGCATCTGCCCTCGACTGCCGACGCTGTGCAAATAGCCATCATTGCGGCCCCCTGTATGAATTAAATAGCCGATTTTGGCTTCATAATCTTTTAGCTGGCCGGAAACTTTATTATCGAGGTGGCCAATGATCAGCGGTTTGCGGCCGTTCCGGGAGCCTTGGGCGGAGAATATGCGAGTCGATGCCAGCGAGATTGTGGCTTCTGGAATTGGGCTTGGCAGATTTAGAGTAGCAAGGCATTACAAACTCCCATGAAACATCGAGGTTCCGAGGAATGACAGACTTCGGAGCCAAAACCGAACGGTCAAACGAATTAAATAGAGGAATATATTATCGCCAACAAAAGAGGGAGCGAGCGCGTCATTTTTCTGAGCAAATAGGCCACTGCCGTCGAGAAATACGCAGCGCCGAACTTTTTCAAGAAACTCTTTCGCGAACGTGAGGTTTTGATCATTTTGTGCTACGCACTGTATCACCTTCGAAGTGATGATCACCCGGACTAATAAATGAAGCCACCGAGGATACCATTGATGGCCTGCCCGATCTGCGAGACGACGAATTATACCAGGCTCGATTATCGTGCGCGGGTCCCGATCTTGCAAAACCGAGTCTGGCCGACGGTAGAGGCCGCCAAAGCGGCGCCGAGTGGCGTGCTGGACATGGTGAAGTGCGACACGTGCGGATTTGCCTGGAATCAGGCTTTCGACGAAAGCCTGATGAAGTATGATCCGGACTACGACAATGACCAGGCGCAGTCCGGCGCCTTCCGGTCGCATATGGCGAGCATGGCCGATCGGGTCGTTGCCGGTCTAACCAACAGAGCTGCAAATCTTGTCGAAATTGGCTGCGGTCAGGCCGCATTCATCGAAGTGCTTGCACCAAAGCTTCCGGAGGAAATGTCTCTTTTTGGGTTCGATCCGAGCTGGCGTGGCAAGGATGGAGCTGGCCCTCACCATTCGAAGATTTATTGCCGGTACTTTGAGCCGGATACCGCGTCGCTGTTACCTTCCGGAGCGCAATTTATCGTTGCTCGACACACGATTGAGCACATTTCAGACCCAGTGGCGTTCTTGCGCGCTATTCGGGGCATGATCCTCAACACAGACGGCGCGCGACTGTTTCTCGAAACACCCGATATCGACTGGGTTGTCTCAAACCTTCAGGTTCAGGATATTTTTTACGAGCATTGTTCGATATTTTCGAGATCATCTTTTGTTGTGGCATTGCAAAGGGCCGGTTTTGATCTGGTTTCCATCGAGAACGTTTTCGGCGGCCAGTACTTTTGGGTAGAGGCCAAGCCAACCCTGCAATCAGCTTCGGTAGCGAACATCAACCCGCACCAGGAAGGCGCGGGAGAGTTTGAAAGCCGGGTGGGTTCAATTGTGAATTCGTGGCGTTCTTTTGTGAAAAAAAGCGATCGGCCGGTGTATTTGTGGGGAGCCGCATCCAAAGGTGTGACGTTTGCGCTGCTATTGGGAGGTGACGGTCTCGCCGGTGTCGTAGACATCAACCAGAAAAAGATCGGAAAATTCCTGCCGATTACCGGCTTGCCCGTCATCTCCGTTGATGATCTGCCAGATGGTTCGTCGGTTGTGATCATGAATCCGAATTACACAGACGAAATCGCCAAAATGACACTTGGCAAGGATGGTCTCTCGCTATTCGTTCTTAGCAATCAGGGTGTTATCTCCCCTGTAAGCGTTATCTCCCCTGTAACATGATCGTTTCGTAAACCGTGCTGACGCCCGGACAGCCTGAGAGAGCCCTGCAGTTATGAAATTTCATCCGACGCCACTTAACGGAGCCTACACAATCGAGCTGGAAAAGCGCGGTGATGACCGCGGTTTCTTCGCGCGCGCCTTCTGTCAGCGCGAATTTGAAGCCGCAGGTGTGCCAATGTCTGCGGTCCAGATGAATAACGCGCTTAGCGCGAAAGCCGGAACGCTTCGAGGCATGCATTACCAATTACCACCTGCTGCGGAGATCAAGGTCGTGCGCTGCATCCGCGGCGCGCTCTATGATGTGATCATCGACCTTCGGCCGGATTCACCTACTTTTTGTCGATGGTTCGGCGTCGAGCTGACGGAGGAAAATCGACTCATGATTTTCGTCCCACGAGGCTTCGCCCATGGTCTTTTGACACTCGCCGATGATACCGAGGCGTTCTATCTCGTGAGCGAATTCTATGGGCCGGAGCAGGAACGCGGCTTGCGGTTCGACGACCCACGGTTTGGCGTGGAGTGGCCGCGGGCGCCGATCGAGATTTCCCCTAAGGATCGGAGCTGGCCGAGTTTGGACCCCGCTTATCACGGTATTGAATCGTTGCGGGGGCTGAAGTGAAAATTCTCTTGACCGGTGGAAGTTCTTTTACCGGCCTCTGGTTCGCTCGCCGTCTCACCTCTAATGGTCACACGGTCGTTGCGCCGCTTAAGGGCAGCAATTATGCCGGGCTGCGCGGAAGACGCGTAGCCGAGCTGAGAAAGATTGCCGAAGTTGTCGAGGAATGTCCTTTTGGTTCCTCGCGCTTTTTAAATCTTGCTGGATCGGATTCCTGGGACCTCTTGTGTCAGCACGCGGCGCGGACGGGAGAAGACTACCGCAGCCCCGAGTTCGATGCGATGGCGGCGTTGACGGAAAACACGCGCAATTTTCCTACTGTCCTGAAAGCAATGTTGGATCGTGGCCTTGCCGGCGTGCTTGCAACGGGGTCTGTTTTTGAGCAGGACGAAGGGTCTGGCAATGCGCCCTTGCGGGCGTTCTCTCCTTACGGACTTTCGAAAGGCCTTACCTGGCAATATTATCGCTATCTCAGCGAAACCATGCACTTTAACCTTGGAAAATTCGTTATCCCAAATCCATTTGGGCCATTCGAAGAGCCGCGGTTCTGCAATTATCTCGTGCAGTCGTGGTTTAGAGGCGAGATCCCGACGGTGCGGACCCCGCTTTATGTGCGAGACAATATCCACGTCGATCTAATGGCCGCGGCGTATGCCGCATTCGCCGAACAACTACCGTATCGAGTTGGCGTGACGAAGCTCAACCCCAGTTTCTACGTCGAGAGCCAGGGGGCGTTCGCTAATCGTTTTGCCGCAGAAATGGGGTCGCGTCTCAACATTTCCTGTCCCGTCATTCTGCTTGAACAGACGGAGTTCGGCGAGCCGATGGTGAGGATCAACACAGATCGAATCGACGGCACGGCATTTGGCTGGAGCGAAAAATTGGCTTGGGATGCCGAAGCCGAATTTTACGGTCAGACGAAGAGATAATTGCCGCTGAAGCTTCGATCGGTTGTTTAGAGAGTCAGATACCGTTCGATCTGATGGAGCGTGAATTCCCGCATATTGCCGCGCTCCGAATGTGCACGATGCCATCGCACGATCCAGTCCAGCGCCTCCTCGATACCGAGCTTGGGCTGCCAACGCAGCAATGTCCGCGCTTTCGTCGAATCGAGCTTCAACAGGTGCGCCTCGTGTACGCCGGCCTCACTATCACGGGTCCACATCGCGCCATCGCCCCATTTCGCCACCAGCGAATCCGCGATGATGTGAACGGGAACGGCGCCGGCATCACCAGGTCCGAAGTTCCAGCCATCGGCAAACGCGACCGGATCGTGCCAAAGCCGTTCGGCCAAAGTGAGATAGCCGTGGATAGCCTCCAGCACGTGCTGCCAGGGGCGGACCGCATTTGGCTGCCGTATCATGGTCGGCTTTTGATCGATGAAGCCGCGTATCAGGTCGGGCACCAGCCGATCTTCGGACCAGTCGCCGCCGCCGATGACGTTTCCCGCCCTGGCGCTCGCCAGCCCCATCCCGGCTTGCGCAAAATAGGACGCGCGATAGGCACTGACTACCAACTCCGCGCAACCCTTGCTGTTGGAATAGGGATCCCGGCCGCCCATAGGTTCGTTTTCACGGTATGGCCAGATCCATTCCCGGTTCTCGTAACATTTGTCGCTGGTGACGACGAGGCACGCGCGAGCCTTTGACAGGCGCCGCACTGCATCGAGCACATGAACCGTCCCGAGCACGTTGGTCGCGTAGGTTTCAACCGGCTCGCGATAACCGCGACGCACCAAAGCTTGCGCGGCCATATGAATGACAATGTCTGGCTCGGTCTCGGCCACCGCGCGTTCGACGGCAGGTAGATCACGGATATCGCCGATAATCGAACGCATGCCGGTATCGGCCCCGGCGACTTCAAACAGATTTGGATTTTGATCCGGCGCGAGTGCCAGGCCCGTGACTTTCGCGCCCAGAAGCTGCAGGTAAAGTGACAGCCAAGCGCCTTTGAATCCGGTATGTCCGGTCAACAGAACGCGCTTGCCATTCCAGAAAGCCGAAGTCATCACCAGACTTTCCAGGGGGCCTTCCCGCGACTCCATAAATCCTCGAGATAGAGCTTGTCTCGCAGGGTATCCATCGGATGCCAGAAACCGCCATGCAGATAGGCGGACAATTGGCTTTCCGCCGCCAGTTGCTCGAGCGGTTCAATTTCCCAAAACGTGTTGTCACCCTTCACATAGTCGATGACTTTGGGCGACAGCACGAAAAACCCGCCGTTGATCCAGTTGCCGTCACCACGCGGTTTCTCGATAAAGCGATTGACGCGCGAACCGTTCAGATCGATCGCGCCAAAGCGCCCCGGTGGCTGAGTCGCGGTCATCGTGGCAAGTCGTCCTTCCTTGCGATGAAATTCCAGAAGCTTCGCGATATCAATATCGGAAACACCATCGCCATAGGTGAAGCAAAACTCCTCGTCCCCGATGAAATCACGCACCCGCTTTAGCCGTCCGCCGGTCTGAGTGTCTTCTCCAGTATTGACCAGCGTGACACGCCATGGTTCTGCCTTGGCTTCGTGAACGGTCATGGAATTCGCGGCCATATCGAACGTCACGTCCGACATGTGAAGAAAATAGTTCGCGAAGTATTCCTTGATGACGTAGCCCTTGTAGCCGAGGCACACGATGAAATCGTTGACGCCGTAGGCCGAGTAAATTTTCATGATGTGCCAAAGGATAGGCCGGCCACCAATTTCGATCATCGGCTTTGGTTTGACCTGCGTTTCCTCGCTGATGCGAGTACCAAGTCCACCGGCAAGCAGCACAACTTTCATGGGATGGCCGACTTTGAATGTTATTTCGAATGAGCAGAGCCGTCTGCAGCCTGCAGTTCACATGGAATTGGTTAGCAAATGGACGCCGCCCGCGCAATGCTGATGGAGACCGGGAAAAGAAAGGTTGCACTACCGATCGACCATTTATTTTCCGGTCACACATTCGCAACAAAATTAAACTGAACTCTATTCCAGCTAATTAATACAAAAAGTGCATTGCCTATGTTTCCCGATGCCGGTAATTATTATGCTCCGCCCAATTAATGAGCATTTTGTCCTGTTTTATTCCATTATGGCTCTGATCACGCCGTGAAGTTTTCGAGTGGCTCCGAGGTAAGGGTTTACGCGGGCTGGCATGGAGATTGCCAACCACATCGCTGCAGCGGCAGGAACCCGGATCGACGTCGCGTCAAGGCATGTACTGATCTTTCTTCCAACGGTGAACGATGATGACAAAACCGGAATTGACGATCGGCTTGCCTGTCTACAATGGCGGGGCGCATCTGGCGGCCGCCTTGGACAGCTTGCTCAGCCAAAGCTTCGGTGACTTCGTCCTGCTCATTTCTGACAATGCGTCGAGCGACGACACTTCATCGATTTGTCAGGCTGCCGCAGCCCGCGACAGCCGGATTGTTTATGTCAGGCAGCCAGAGAACATCGGCATATTTGCCAATTTCAGGTTTGTGCTTGAACGGGCGGAGACGCCCCTCTTCATGTGGGCGGCCCATGACGATCACTGGCACGAGCACTTTGTCGATAAAAACCTGGCGTTGCTCAAAGCGGATCCGCGTGCAGTTGCCAGCATTTCGCGTGTCGCGTTTCACACCCATGGCGTGCTGGCATTCCGCTCGGCTTCGACCTATCCGTTACAGGGCAGTGTAAAGCAAAACCTCCGGCGATTTTGGCGCTTCCCCGCAGACGCGTCGCGGTTTTACGCGATCCATCGCACCGACGTGCTGCGTCAATGTACGCCTGTTATCCCGCCCTATCATGCCTACGATTGGCTCGTCGTTGCTCTTACCTTGCTGCATGGCCATTATCTGGAGGTTCCGGAAGTTCTGATGTGGCGCAAGGCGCCTGAACCTGATCGCTACCTCAAGCAGGTGGGGCGAGACAATTCCGCCCTCCTGCTGCGCATATTCCCGCTGCTTCCGATAAGCTATTATGCGATCAAATTCTTGAAGTGGCGCAACCTGCCTGCCTATTTTGGCGCCCTGCTTCGCCTCAATCTGTCGAACCATCAATCCTATGTCGCGTTCGTCCTGAAACGATATCCGCGGTTCTTTCACCCGCTGCGCTGGATATTCCGAACATCAGGACTGAGGCGGGTGTTTTACAGATGGAAGCAACATCCAAAAGATGTCACACCGAGCCCGTGAGCAACGCCTTAGGATGAAATCGTTCGGAAATCTGCGAACCCATCGGCCTATCGGATCCAATGAATTCTAAACGCCAGTTCATCAATATTGTTGCCAATTTTGCCGGCGTTGGCGCGAGCCTCGCGCTGCCATTGATATTCAATGTCGCCTATTATCGGATTCTCGGCAGCGAAAGTTACGGCCTGATCGGCTTTTATGGTTCGCTGTTGCTGGTGGCTTCCCTGCTCGATATGGGTCTCACGCAAACCACGGTTCGTGAACTGGCGCGCCGCGCCGCCGATCCGGCTCGCACGGGCGAAATGCGCCTCGTTCTTTTTACGCTGCAGTTTCTATATTGCGGTATCGGCCTGGCTCTGGGAGCGGCCATCG
>Ga0210396_10002980_pt1 | contig 17013 bp, 15 predicted proteins | sample IncBWH17OmetaG_FD_155466 | JGI IMG/M metagenome (GOLD analysis project Ga0210396, IMG submission 155466) | Forest soil microbial communities from Barre Woods Harvard Forest LTER site, Petersham, Massachusetts, United States - Inc-BW-H-17-O ... | reverse complement strand
TCAATTCCGGTGGTGCTTACAGAGCGAATGCCCTGGCTTCCTATGCATTTGTAAACACGACCCTGTCGGCTTCGACGGCGTTGCTGGTTTGGCTATTCTGGTATTGGCGCGACAACAAGAGAGAATCGTTTTCTGCAGTTCTGGTCGGGGCGGTGGCAGGTCTTGCCACGATCACACCGGCAGCAGGATATGTGAAACCCTGGGCCGCACTTATGATTGGTGGGATTGGCGCCAGCGCCTGCTACTTTGCAAAAGTTCTTCAAACCAGTTTAAGAATCGATGATGCCTTGGAAGTGTTTCGCGCCCACGGCGTTGGCGGCATTACCGGATCCCTGCTAATAGGCATTTTTGCGAGTAAGGCGATCGACGGCGTCTCGGGAAGTACACGCCAATTTCTTACCCAGTTGTTCGCAACCATCGTGGTCGCGGCCTATTCAGTCGTGGTGACAGTATCAGCAGAAGAGGAAGCGCGAGGCCTGGATCGGGAGGAGGCTTACCACCTGGGTATCGCTTTGTCGGAAACGACCCCAGACCGTGTTGTGGTTTCCGAAAACTAGAGCAAGGTGCCAGCCGCCTCGCCTGCCGAGTGAATAGAGGTCAGCATTCAATCAGCAGGTGCGAACAATGAGCGAGCTCTTACATGGAGCCAGAGAAACAGTTTCGGAGCAAACGGGCGTCCAGAGGAGCATGACCGTTTGGCGCATAGGGGCAGTAATGATGCTGACTTTTGCTAGCACAGGGTTGCAAGCACAGAATCAGCTGCAGACGGCACAGAGCCCCGGGCAGGCAACCGCCACAACCCAAAACCAGGCTCCGTCGCCTACAGCATTTCCAACGCCTTCCATCCCTGGCCCCCGAAAATGTTGAACTTCTCAGTCAGCTTATGATCAATTCGAAGGCTGTAAGCATCGAGCGTTGCAGGATTGGAATAGCTGGCATTGAACTGGGCTATGCCATTGCCCAAATCTGGTTGTTTAGGGTCGAAGGGAAACGCATTGAGGAAAGGCTGCATGGCGGCTACCGCGGTCTGCCGTGCCAAGAGGTCGGGGACCGTGGTAAGCGTGGTTTGTGGCGAGCGCAGCCGAAGCCCCTCGTAGGAAAAGAAGAAGAAGGTTCTGTCCTTGAAAATCGGCCCGCTGAACGTCCCACCGAAATCATTTTGCCGCTCCTTTGGCTTGGGGATCGGCGTGACGTTCAGGATGTTTATGCCGTTGAACCAATTGTTGGCATCAAATACGTCATTTCGCAAGTAATCGAATAGCGTGCCGTGGAATTGATTCGTTCCCGAGCGCGTGACAATCGAGATCTGCCCACCGGGTGTCCGCCCAAATTCGGGCGCATACGTAGAGGTTTGAATACGAAACTCCTGAAGAGCATCAACGGACACCAAGCTGTTCGTCCCCCCGAGAACGCTGAAAGAGCCAAGCGCACCTCCAGTCCCATTCCCGGGGGCACCCGGACCCATACCGATATTGGCGCTCACGCCGTCGACCATCCAGTAGTTAGAAGCAGCGCGCTGCCCATTCACGGAGAATTGACCCGAATCCTGGGGATTAGTGGCAGTCAGAACCACTCCTGGTGTGAGCTCAATCAGAGTTTGAAAACTCCGGCCGTTCATCGGGAGGTTTTCCGCGAAGTTCCGATCAACGACCGTGCTGACCGTGGCGGATTCCGTATCAACCAAGGATGCTCCGCCCTCAACGGTGATCGACTCCGAAATCGATCCCACGACAAGCTTGAAATTTTGTTCGAGATGATCCTGGACGTTTACGGTGACGCCGGTGACATTCACTACCTTGAAGCCCGGAGCTACAACTTCCATCCGGTAGCGCCCAGGTCTAACGCTTGGAAATGTGTACAAACCGGTGCTGTTGGTGCTCACGCTGACGGCCGTGTCACGATCAATGTCTACAAGCTTTACCTGGGCACCCGTGATGTTCAGTCCGGACGGATCCACGACCTGGCCGGAAAGCGTCGCAGTTTCGGACTGTGCCCAGGTAAAGTGAGCGACAAAGGAGAAGAACAGCAAAGGAAGAAGATGTTTTCCTAAAAGGCGAGCAGACCAACGCAGCATCGATTGGAACCCTCTACCGATGTATGCGGGTGGATTGCGGCTTTTTTCCCGCAAAGAAGAAAAAGCCCCTGAAGACGGCTGTAATACCCAGCGGACGAATCTTTATCCCCTGGCAAGCCCTCTCACGGCATACCGTGGGCTTTTGCAGGTGGCCCACGAGGGGTCAGCCGTGCTGCATACCGACTGGTCTTCCTATGCGGCAGTGGTGCTCGAGGCCTTGGGCCCGGTGCCGCGCGCGAAACGCAGGCCCGACGACAAAAGGAGAACGCCGACCAAGATACGCGGGGCGTGAGCAACGCCGGAGGGTAGACCGATCTCCCCTTCTCGTATGGTCAACCACACGGCATCAGCTTCACCCGGGTTTGGTGAGCACGTTTCGATGTCGCTTTCGACATTCCGCTATATCCGTAGTTCGCGCCGACTGGCAACGGCCAATCACTTCATAGAAACACCGGAAGCTGCGTTAGGCTGAAGAACGGTTATCTTCTCGGCGTAACCGGGGACTCGCAGAAAATCCTTGAATCTATGATGCGGGTCGCGGCGGCTCAGATTCCGGATCAAATTCGCCCAAGTCGTGTCGAGATAGCGCACAAGTTCATCCTCTAATTCCTGCAAGAGAACGCGAGCCGGCACCAAGTCATTTGTCCCAAGGGTCTCAACTTCCGTCCAGGAAAAGCGGGATCGTTCTTTCCACTCCGGGAAATCTCTCGGGTCTTCGGGAAGCTTGGGCAGAAGCGTTTCCCCGTGTTGTTCTCCGCGCCCCAGGACCGGACCATGAATCAGCAGATTGCGGTAAGCATCAATCTTACGAAAGACAACGGGAAAGTCATGGGGGAGTTGACGGGGAAGGTCATTCGCCAAGTCCCCACCCACAGCGCGCACGGCGTTGTAGAATTCGCTCACGCTCTCACAACAGGTCTGAAGCAGGAAGATGACATCCTCTGGATGCGTAGGCTGATTTGGTTTGGCAGCGGATTGTTCAATCCTGCGCGCGGTTGCTCTCGAAAGTTGATAGAACACTGAGTAGTGGCAGACCGCAAGTTGATACCACACCAAAGGAATGTCCACCCGCAGACGAATCCACGACGTATCCTCGGGGCTTGGGCAGGACGACAAACTCTGTTTGTCAGAGGAACCACGTACAGGCGCCAGAAGACCTCGTAATTGGGAAAATCGGTCACAAAGCAAGGGCCAGCGTTGTTGCTCGTGACGATCCCCGTGGTCGCGCAAATTGAATTGAGCAAGTGCTTCGACAGAACCCACCATGATGTCTACCACCTTCGGTTTGGTCAGGCTTTCTCTTAACCCACTGGATGCTTGGACCACCCGCGAGAACGAAGCTTGGCGATTATCCGACCAGTTCCGCATTCAACGAAGACGTTAATATCTTCTCAGCTCGTTCCCGCGAAGCCGACCTTGCGCCTCGAAAGAACTCCACTTTGACAATGCGCTCGCTCGGATCAACTTTGGCTGCCAGTTCCCAGGCCTTCCGTTTATCGAGGGGACCATGGAACCACGCGGCGCATACAAACGAAGGAAGGCCCAAAACCGGCGCAGGGTTGGCCGCACTGGTGGCTACATACAACCGTTTGTTGTGCACCAAAGGTTCGGCAATCGGAATCAATGCCGACTCCTTTCCACTTTTGTCCTGACGCGGATTGTAGAGCTGCAACTCGATGGCATAGCCTTGGTTCTGTTCAAAAGGAGTTTCCGAAAGCGCGGAGACGGAGGCTTCGCATTGCATTGTGATCTCACGAACCGCTTCGCGATACGCCTCTGCAGACCAACGTTCAGCCGCTACACGCGCCACCAGCGGTTGCACGAGTTTTTCGATCGCCGGGCCCGACCAGAGCTTGGCTAAGTAGTGGATCCAAGAGTCGTATGCTTCGCTGGTCTGTTGTGCAATCTGTGCCAGATTCGCTTCGTTAAAGAAAAGACGATAATCGTCGGTCTCGGATGCCAATTGGCGCACGATTGCTAGTGGCTCCGTTACGCTGTTTCCATATTCAATTCCATGCTTGGCCAGCGTAGCTAGTAATTCTGAGTTCGACTGAACATCGCGCAGATCGAGCTGGAGCGAGGAGAGATAAGGCAGAAACAACTCCCAGTTCGCTTTTGGCAGGTCCTTGCGGCGCTCCATTTGCTCTTTGATTTTCTTCGAGACTTGCGCCGAGACCTTTGTCAAGTAGACAGCGTCTTCCAACAACTTACCGCTAGTCGCGAACGAGAGCACACCGGTCGCGGGGACTGCCACCCGCAATGCGGAGGTGAGGATGTCAGCCCACGTAAAACGTACTGCTTCCGAGCTCCGGCGGGTCCGTTCTCCGCGCAACTGTGCCTGAAATTGGGCTTTGAGACCGTCATACAAACGAGTAGCAATCATGATGGGATGGTCGGAGACACCCTCTTCAGAAAAGTCGGTCTCTGACTCCCAGGTGGCACGCTTCAACTCCTTATCAGCTTCGCTGAAACGCTCCTGCACTGTTTTTTCCCAACGATCCAAGTCTTGATTGGTGAGCGGTTCAATCGCGATCTGCAAGAGATCCCCAACCAGTACGTTCAAAATCTCCTGGGCCTTCTTGAGATGACGATTGGAAGCGGGATCTTCGAAGTCGGGAAGAAATGATCCTAGTTCCTCCTCCAATTGCTCTCGTAGTTTGGGATCCGAACTCAGTTCGTACCGTTTGGGAGGCCGGTGTGCCGGTGCCGTTTCACCCTCCACCACGACAGAATTGGATTTCAGGATCCCTTGTTGCTGCAGTTCCGATAACTCTCGATACACCATAGATCGATCGAGCCCGGCATGCAGACACAGTTCCGCAACGGTAAAGCTCTCCAAATAGAGAACGCTGGAAAGGATCTTCAAACGAGTTTGATTGGGGGCAGCAACCGGCATACTGGTAGCTCTACTTATCTTCATCTGTGAAGATATCATAAATAGGCCGAGGAGGCAAGCCTTATCGGCGGCTATATGGCCGGAGGACAGATTCCAGCTGGTCCGCCATGTTGGCGATATCCCATGCCCCTTTCTGACACGGCCCGCATAAGGCTTTGTCCAGTATCTCTAATAGTTTCAGTTGTTTATCCGAAACCTTCCTGCCTAGGCGATGTCCCGCTTTAGTCTCGATACCCAGGAGTTGGCTAAGCAAGTCGAGGTTGGTATCTTCTTTAATGGCATCCCATCCCGCTACCCATTCGAGAAGGAACTTCGCGACACACTCGCGAGACTTGCAGCGTTTGAGCAGCCAGATCCCAGCCCAGAATGACCGGCGTTCCTGTTCCAGCCGGCGGTGCCAAACCTTACGCAAGAGATCGATGTCGTCGAGCATGTATTGCGATTCAAACCACTCGAATTCGAGAGCGAGCAGCCAGCCCTCGGAGACGGGCTCTACATCCTTCGACCAGGCGGGAAAGGCATGGGAAAGATATTCGTGGAAAAGGCTGAACTCAAGGATCATGCATTCACGAAGCAAGATATCAGGCGAGCCGGCCCGCACCAGGATGTGCTTGGGGGCAGCACGCTCAAAGGAGAATTTCGTATGCTCTTCGTCGGTGGACTCGATACGAAGAGGCAGGAGCTTCATCTCTTTTAGACGCTTTTGTGCTTGGGTGCCACCCCAGGTCTGGACGCATTGCCGGGCACCGTCGAGCGCCTTCTGGTTAAGCTCTCGGAGTCTTTTTTCGTATGGAAAAGACTTTTCCAGTTCCCCCCGAATGTGGTCAAAGACAGCCTCACCCGCGAGGGGAGAGAGTTCCTTGGACAGGCTTTGCTCGTACTCGACCACCCTTTGGTCGCCGCTCAACATCTGCCATCGTTTGTTGAGCTCATCCGCGTGGCTCGGCGAACGGTCCGGCTGAGCCGAACCACTCTTCGCCATCGCATCGTAGAAGTGCGCCGCCAGGCGAACACCGACCTGGAAAAGACGAACCCGTTTTGAGTCATCGGCCCAAGTGACGTCTGACATGAGCCTCTATCTACGCCGCTTCTTCTGCGAGGATTGAGATTTCTTCTTTTGCTTGCCGCGGCTCTTCGACGGCTTAGCTGGCTTTCCCTTGCTCCGGGTCGCCGATGACTTTTTCCTGGCCGCTGCCGGAGCAGACGGCTTGACGGCTGCTGCACCTGATTCCGCAACCGGCTTGGCGAAGACATTCCGGAGTTTCGCTTTCACCAGGTTCAGAAACTCCTTGGTTGCCCAACCGGCGGCCGTGGTTTCCACGGCCACTCCAACCGCATGCCAGTCGACGTGCAGCAGGAGTTCTTGCAGTTCCCGCGCACCCGGGATTCCTTCCACGCGGCGAATCTCGACGGTGACTCCTGGATATTCGGCCGCCAGGATCACCTGCAGATCGGAGGCTAGATTTTCTGCTTCCGAAACCGCCTGAATGATCGGCCGGTCGGGATCCAGGGATTTGATCTCAAACCTTACAGTTGTTGATGGTTGGTCCGCACTCATTGTGTTCTCCACCTCCTCTGAACGTTGTGGGCAGCGTTACCTCCGGCTAAGACAGCCCAGCTAGCGATGCAGCAGATACCAGAGACCAAAACCAAACGCACACGTGGCCAACCCGGCGACCACGAGCGCGGGACGGATCAGTACCATAATGATCGCGGGAACGATCGCTGCCCTTATGACTTGAAACTTGCTAAGCGGCAGCGTCACTCCGGAGGGATTGGGAAGCACCGGATCCCACAAATCCTCTTCCGGCCACTTGGTCACCTCCAGGATGCTTTTCACATCGGTACGCTTCAAGTACTCGCGGGTTTTCTTGCGTCCGACCCAGTAGTCGTGTTCGCGATAACTTTTTTTGAAAAATCCCACAAAGGCCGAAAGGCCAGACCCGGCGAGATCCTTTCGCGGATCGGCAATGACGGCCACGATCTTCATCCTGTCCCGGGCCTCGAGATGAGCTGCTGCTTCGAGCGTCGCCAGCGCGCTGACGAACGCTCTTGCCGCCTGCGAGCCGGCAGCTTGATTCACTTTGTCATACTCGGCACTGTACTGTTCCTGGAGCCGGGCTAAGCGCTTCGGCTGCTCATTGCCCATGAGCAAGGCATTGAGCTCGCTGGAAGCCTTCAGCAGGGAGCCGACATCGAGCGACCGGGCCGCCATTACTTCCGCAAGTTGGGAGGCGCGTTGGTCGAGCGATCGAATCTTCTGATTGACGCCTTCGGCGATGATCCAGTCATGAAACATGGCCTGGCGCATGTACACGTTGACGAGCTGCCTTAACTCATCCCCGATGGTGATCTTCTGCGCGTGGAGCGATTCCGCCGTGGACTTGACCGAGTGCGGCGCGACGAACACATACAAACGATCGTGGGCATCGCGAAACGCCGACGGTCCCATGCGTGCCGCGCGATCCTTTACTGTAGCGTCGACCAAGTCTTTGGCAATTCCCAGAGGCTGGTTTTGGAGCACTCCGCCATCGGAGTAGGCGAATGGGTACGGCGATTCGCCACGCCATTTGATGTAGGTCTTGCCTTCGACCCAGTCGGCGTCGTTCGCGGGAAGACGGTCTCCATACTCTTGCACCTCGCGATCGATCGCTTTAGGACGGAAGGCGGCAGGAAAGGCTCCGGAGCCGACGGCGGCGGCACACATCTGTTTCCACAGAGGGCCATTGTTTTGATCGTCTGCAGCAACTTTGAATATCACCTGGTCGACCGAAGTGGTGTAGTTGAACCCGTCATCATCGTTTCCGGCAATCGGAATCATGTAGTCGATTCCGTTTAGATTGGTGAGGGCCAGGCCGACACGCAGGGTCTGAGGCACGTCGCCGAGCCGCTCGACAGCCGCATGAGGGCCGCTGCCCTTGCTCTTCATGGAAGCTATGAGCATTTTGTGGCCGATGGAATTGATCAGATCGGAGGAGAACAGCGAATGCCATTTCTTTTCGCTCCAGCGCATTCTGACCAATTTCATCAGGCTGATGCTTCCGACCCAAGCCTCGTAGAGTGCATTGGTGAACTCGCCTTCGAGCGATGCCGCGTCATACATCAGACGCTGCGAGACCATCGCGGCTGTCATGCCACCCGCGGATGCCCCGGTGAGAACATCGATGTAGATTTTCTTGTCCTCTGCAGGCGCGGCTTCGTTGTAGGTGCGGATCGCCCGCAGCAGTTCGTACAAGACACCAGCTTCATAACTTCCCAGAGATACAGCGCCTGCAATCGTAATCGCCAGTCGTTTGGCCATGGATCCGTCGGGCCTCCTCTGTCCGTACACAATCTTCATCACGCCCGCGAGCTAGTCGGGAAGCAGAGGGTCTGCGAGGGTCGCGGTGCAAGAACCCGAACTCGCGAAACAGGAAAGCATCTCTGAATTGTAGTGACGAATCGCGGTGGATTTCAGGTCAGAAAAGGCCGCGGCTTCCCGTAATCTGCAGGACGGCGGGGCCGGTTTCGGCTTATCCTTGCTCGGCCAGTTGCAAGAATCCGCTCCGTTCGAATCGACCAATTGGTCCACAGTAAAAGAGAGCCCCAGCACAATGTCAGCGGCCGTAGGAACAATCATGGTGCTCAATACGGCCATGCTGCTGTGAAATTCCTTGGCAACCGGCAGCGGTACGCCGATAACTGTTCCGATATAGGGAATTTCTACGAAAGGCGGCAGAAGCGGAAAGCGCGTGCGTGATTTCTGAAGAACCGCAGTGAACGTGGACACGTCGAACAGCTTGATCGAATCCACACGGACGCGCGTGCTGGTGTCGTGGTTGGCTACGCGCGAGAGGTCCGCCGACGTGGTGCTGCTGGCTGTCGGGTTGTAGTAGGTAGGGCTGGCGGATTCGTCGGCATTGATCTTCACGGTAAGCTCCGCCGAAGATGCCCCGTTCAAACTGCGCGGGGTAACGTCGATACTCAGCGCCCGGCCGATCTGGACTTTCGACGATTGGTACGCAGCTAGCGCGCCCAAAATCACTTGCGCCTGAATGGGGCTGATATTCTTCAATACACTTTCTGTGCCGGTGGGATTCGAAGACGAACCCGGGGCAGCGCCGACGATCGATTGCGCCAGGGCGGAGGCAGTCGGCAACTGGGTGGCATCGAGAAAATTCTGCGAAGTTGTGCTGACCGTGCTCTCGAAGCCGCTGATCGTCCGTACGCTCACCAGGCCGTTGTTAATAAACGTCGGCCGTTCGGAGCCGAGCCAGTTCGCCTCGTCCTTCCGATGCTTCGGGTTCATGACGTGCTCGGAGAAAGCGGATTGGAATGCCTCCAAGTCGCGATTGAACGCTTCCACCAGCGGCGCGAGTTGCGCGTTCAGGTTCTGGACGCTCTGGCTCAATTGGTAATCGTTAAATTCGTGCGGGTACATCTGGCTCAGCTTGTATTCGAATAGAAAATCCGCCAGCGCGGCTCGCAGCAATCCCAGCGAAGACGGCTGCCCAGTGGGGTCGAACAGAAGTCTGCCGGCGTCGCGAAAACACTCCATGTAAAAATGGTCGTCCCGGTCCGCACTTTTCTTGTCGCGCTCGAAACAGTTCAGATCCGAAACTGGACTCGCGGGTTCCATTTTGTTAATGGCGTTATTCATGTAATCGACGGGTGCGTGCGACGCGATCGTGGCAAGCAACAGGTCTGTCAGTCGCGGTTTCAAGGGGCCAAAGATGTTGGTATAGCCCAGGCAATATTTGTTGGCCGGGCAAACGCTACGTTCTGTTCTGAAATCGTCGGGCATGGCTGTCCCGGTCTGCCGCCTCAAGATCCTCTGGGCGGTCTCTTGCGGTTTAAGGTCTGCCGGGAAGTCGTCGGGGACCCGGTCGGGAGGATCCTGCACGTACTTGTTAGTCAGATATTCGTAGAAGGTCGCATCAAAGAAACCGGATTTTTGTTCCGAGATCTGGTCGCGCAGGTACTGCCAACCCGTTTGGATGGCCTGCTGGATATGGTCGTTGTAATCGCCTACCTTTTGATGAAGCTTGCCGATGGTATTCGCCACTGCCTCCCCCTTCGTTGAGGAGGTCTGCAAGGTCCAAACGTTGATGATCATTTGGGGGTGCGGCAGGTCCAGCAGAGCCACTAGTCTTTTCCGTTCGGCTACGGCGGCGTCGTCTCCCGGCACGGCGTCTTGGAACAAGAGCGTGTCCGTTCCGATTCCGCTTACGGTGGGAGCCGTTGGAGAGGATGTGGTTCCCGTCGCAGGGGTGGCAGCTCCGCCTGCGGCCGTAGGTGTACCGCCGGGTGCGCTTGCTCCCGAACCGCCCGGGGTAGAGCCGGGCGAGGAACCCGAAGGAGAAGAGGCGCCCGTTGATGAGGTTGTGCCACCGGAACCTCCAGAGCTCCCTCCCGCAGCAGGGGTCGAACCTCCACCACCTGTTGTTGGCGGGTTGGTGCCCGTAGAGGTCGTTCCTGACCCGGTAGAAGAGGCGGCGCCGCCCGCCGCCGAAGTCCCGCCTTGTGAACCTGAAGAGCCGGAAGGCGGCGAACTCGAGCCCGGAGCGGACCCGCCCGATCCGAATGCTCCGGTGATATCGGAAGCATTGAGAAAGAAGAGTTTGTCGACGGGGTTTTCCGCGCGCGGTTTCCACGCCAAGTCCCGAAGGTCCCTCAGAAACGCAGTCAGTTCGACGCAGGCCGGTATGGTCTTGCTGGTGATTCGGACTTTCGACGATCCCACGTCCTGAATCGTGAAGTCGGAGTAATTGGCGGTGTTGAGCCTGGTCGCGAGATCTCCGAGCGACGCATAATGAGGCACATATACTTCAATACTGTAAACCGGCTTCGGTGCCGGCGCGCTCGCCGCCGATGACGCCGCGCTGCCCGCTGCGCTGGAGGGTGTGCTTGCCGGTGTAGCCGCTGCGCCTGCCGGGGCGCTCGCGTTACCGACCTCCGCCAGCAGGCCTTGTGCTTCCTTGGTGAACCTCGCCACAGCCTTCTTATTGGTGTCGTCCGGCAATTCTTTCGCGGAATAGACGAGCAACTTCTCACCTGCCGTTTGAAATGAGTAGGGCGCAGGGTTGCCGAGATAGGGGGCGATGGAGGACAAATCCGGCTTGTCCTTCTTCGCTGGCTTCTGCGGCAGCAATCCGTTAATGCAGAGCGAGGGGTTCTCCTTGACGGTGACGGTCCATTGTGCCTTCGGAGGTTTAATCGTTCCGTCCGAGGGCTCTTCCACAGCATCGATGGTTGCCGAGCCCGCCTTTAGAAACGTCATGACATAGGTAGTGGAACCAGAGGAAGCGGTGGGAGCGGAGCTGTCGTCGGCATCAGAACTGGTGAGTTTGATGACGTCGCCCGACGCAGTAAGCTTGACTGGGCAGCCGTCGCTTGCGGCAGCGTGGACGGCAACGGGAACTTCGCCTAAGAGATAGGGTTCATCCAACTTCAGGTCGGATTTCAATTTGGAGCCCGGGCTCGAAGCTTTGCACCCGGCTGGCTTCTCTTTGTCTTTGTCTTTGCCTCCAGCCAGCGCCGAAAGATCGATCTCTCCGACGTAATATTTCGGAGGGGTGACGGTGGTCGCTGAACCGGTAATACTGGACTGATAAGTGGTTGTACTCTGTTGAGCAGCCAAAGTACAACTGGTCGCAACACATAGAAGTAAAGCAGTACGGATACGCACGGCTTCTCCTTGCACTAACTCATCGATCGATTCAGCACCCGTTCCCGTATCGCCGGATCAGAGATCAGTCTGTTTCCCGGTTCTCAAAGCGCGAACGTCGCGAGGACGACCCGGTCATACCGAATACAACCTCACCCCGAAAGAGTTGAGGTCGTCATCTGAGTACGCACACGTCAGCCTCGACGCATCGAAGCTCGCCGAGCACACTTTAACCTTTAGGAAATTGGCGGTAGGAACCCCCTCGGACGTGAAACTCAGGTTGAGCTCCACTCTTCCGACCGCCCGATCGGAATCAAGATAGACGTGGAACTGATTTATGTCAACAGCACTATCTTCCCATTTCACCTTGAAGGTCGGGCTATCTGCGCTATTGGTTAGTCAGCCCGCTTAGGCCGACGAGCGTGTCGCGGACCGAACGCTCTGATGCCAGTAAGACTTTTACTACTTCGAAGACGATCGCCGTGGCATAAGTGACTGCGATCCAGACACAGACCTCCTCGATGGGCAGGCCGGACCAGGCGCCGATAAAAAGGCCGATCATTTGGCGGTGCTGGAATCCCCACCACTGGTAGGGAACAGCCAGGGTGGCCTCCCAGAGCAAGCTGACAAGCAACATAAAGAACAGCGTGAGGCTGAGGGCGCGCCAGTTTATGAAACGCCGTGCCACCGGGAAAAAGGTAACCGCCGGAAGGAAAGCTCCGACAACCAGGAATATGAAGTAGCCGGGAAACCCGGCCTGGTCTTCCGGTAAGGCGAGATGTTTCTTGTAGAACCAAGCCGCGCCAATCAACACCGCAGCGAGAATGAGCGAAGTGGGATGAAAGTGCAAAAGTCGGCTCGTCTTCTTGGCTTCACCGGGGTAGTCGATTACGTTATAGGCAGCTAGCCAAAACTCTCCCAGCCAGACATACAGAAGAAGAACCGCAAGAAAACCGGTCAAATAGAAAACGTACTCTTCTAGAGGGACGGGCCTGCCGAGTGCGGGTGCAGGGATACCCAGGGTGGCGCCGGCGTTCGGATAATCGAAGAACCACTGCGCGAAAACAAAATCGAGCAGGCATCCGAGCGGTACGAGAATGACCAGAGTCCACCAGAAGGCGCGCTGAGGTATGTGCAATCCTTCACTCGGCAGGAACCATATGGCGATAAATGTGATGGGAATGATGAACAACAAAAGGCTAACGGTATAGCCATGCGGTGTGGAGTCTGGGTTGAGAGGAATGGGCGGAGGGGCGATCCGAACCGAGTGCAGCGTGATGGCGGCGGGGATCACGATCATGGCCAAGGTGGCGACGACGATCAGCGCGCAAATCGTGGGGCTCGGGAGTCCGTGGGAGCGGGGTCCGGGCATACCTGACCTCCAGCTTGTGACGTTAGCGAAACCTTCAGACACAAACTTTCTGAACCAGCAAGAATTCTAAGCTTGGCGCGTAAGCCTTGTGTCACTTTGGTATCAACATGTGACTATACGTCTGGTCTCGCTCCAGCGAAAGGGTGTAGCCGCTATCCATAGCCAAGCCGTTGATGCTGTCCAAGCATATGGATTTAGCTGGAGCTGAGACCGGCTTGTGAACATTTGAGCGTGAAGTCTAGAATCGTAGCCCAACTAGTCCTCAGACAGAAAAAAGGGAGAATTGACTCATGAGCACATCTTCCTCCCAAGCGCAAACCATACAACAACGGCCATGCCCCCACTGTGACGCCACCGGAACCTGCGACAAAGGCGCCGACAGGCAGGCCTGTGGAGATTGCATTCGGCGCTTTGCCATTCCTCCCTGGAAGCGATGGTTTACCCGCAAATACAAAGATGCAGATATTGTTGGCCCGATAGGTTGTTGGTGTGGAGTGTGCGGCGGGAAGGGCTTTATAGAAGGGGCAACCTTTAAATTCCGGAACTATTTCCCTTTTCTCTTTGCCTCAACGTTCGTCATCTGCTGCTTTTTTCTGTTCGGCTTCAAGCATGACGTTCCGGATAAGATCGGATCAGCGCTGACGACCATCATGGGGACCATCGTAGGCTTTTATTTTGGCGGAAAGAAAGACTGAAACGATCGAGAGACTGGTATTGACATGATCTTTCACTCGTCCAGGTTTGCATGGTCAGAGTTTCACCGCGACACGGCGATCTACACACCGCACTAAGGAAAGCTCCCCCTCATTTGCCTCGATGCAACAAGCTGTCGGCGTCGAAGCCGGTGAAGCTTGGCATTTATTGAGGGCGCACTCTGACCCAACTATTGTAGTCGTACTGATTTTCACCTTCGATTCTGGCGGTTTCCAGTACTGCCACCGCCTTGCCCTTCGGCAGAACACCCTTTATCGCACCCAGTTGCCAGGCTCCTTTTGCATCCTGGTACGGTTTTACGTCTCGCATGTAGGCATCCTGGGCGGACAGGATCGTGGTGCCGACCGCGGGCGGTGCCGTGACATCGAAATTGGGAGGACTGCGAAAGCTGTGCTTCTGCTCGTTGTACTCGCCAACGTAGACCCACTCGCCCTGCTGTGCAGCCGGCTGCGGGTTGGCTTGCTGGAGGGCGGTGAGCAACGCGGCGGCAGCTAGATCGGGCTTCAGGTCCTGATTGCGAGGCAGGGGGTTCTCTTTCAGACGCAGCTGAGTATTCTCCTGAACGAGCTGCAGGCTTTTTTCTTCAACGGTTCCAAACTCAAAACCTTTTTCGCCAACCGATTTAATGTTAGCTTCCTTCGCCATCCGCGCCACGTGTAGGCGGGCGGACTGGGAAATCAAAAACGAAACGATAAGTAAGGCGAAGAGTGTCCACAGAAAAGCCTGCACGACCTGAGTGACAGTCTTGGCGTTGTCGGCAACGGCCATAGTCAGCCTCCATAAGTGGCCTTAAGCAGAAGTAAGAGCCAACACGGTTGTCAAATTGTAGCAGTGCCTCATCTGACAGTCTCGCTGATCTCATGGACTCGCCGAGCCACACATACAAAAGACGATCCATGAGAAAACCAATGAGGTAAACAATGTACTCTTCCACAGGAATGGGCCTCCCAGGAGTGCGTGCCGGGATGCCCAGAGTTGCGCCAACATTGAGATATTTGAAGAACCGCTGCGCAAAAACACAATCGAGCAGGCACCCTAGCCGTACGAGAATGGCCAGCGTCAACATCCAAAATCGACGCCTGAGTTAGAAAGTTGGCGAAGATGCGCGTCGTCGCTCACTAGGATGTTCTTTGCGCCTGTAGTTTGGCTCATATCTCTCTTGTAGTATAGTGTTCGCATTTTCACTGACTATGCGTTTGTCATTCCATTCGACCGCATTTTATAGGTGCTTTGCCACCTCACTCGTCGTTTCTGCAACGCTCCTGGTCACGGCTTGCGTTCATCGAAAAATCGGCCAGGTCTTACCGCCAGTTACCCTCAGCGATACACGCACAAAGCGCAATTTGGTGGTCGGGCAGCTTTTCTTCGAACGTAAAAATGGCGAGCTCTTGGCTGGACCAAATCTGCAAAACATCGGCCTTGCGTCCCATTCGGAAGTACTGGGCCCCCTAAGCGTAAGCCGGCCTGATATTACGTTGGGAGAGTTTTTAAGCGCGATTGGAGCAAGCAGCGCTAGTTGCGAAGCGTCGCTTCTACCTCAGAAGTCTGCCAGCGAGGACGATGGCTGGTTTCAGGCGGAGCGGGATAAAGTAGTGGGAACCGAAGTTTCGCTCCTTCTCGAAGACGTACGCAACGAAGTCTTCGAACCGAGAAGTCTCGCGCGACTTATTAAGGAGGAACGACACACGTCCACCGGTGACGTTCCCTGGCTGCCGACCGACGGCTCCGCACCACATGATGTACGAGGCGCGGTTGCAGTTGTTCAGGCGATCTAGGCGGGCAAGGCGATCCTTCGTTTCCGTGTAGAACAGGCCGACCTCCCAAAGACCAGCAACCACTTCCTAGGACATCCCGCGAAAGATGTGAATGAGGCGATCTTGACCCTGATCAAGATGACTTCGGCTTGCGCAACACAAGTCCATGCTAGGGAACTGGCGGATCCGGGGTTTGAAGCGGCCATTACCTACCCCGCAAAAATGCCCAAAGGTGTCCGCCTTGTACGCTTCGTCGGGAGCCGTGTTTTTGGGCTCACCCCAGTCGAAACCGGGATTGAGTTTTACGAGGAGGCCCGACTACCAGCATGGTCGCACGAGATGCCACGCGGAAGCGATAAGGCGCGTGTTTGGACCGTCGACGCCAGTACAGCAGTGACCTTCCTTAACAGCGCTCGCAATCAACCGGGGCTTGGCGGAGGGAGCGTGCCCTTTAAGTATTGTGCTGACACGCAGTGCGACGCCATCATCACGAGCGCGCGTGAGTTTGATTCGGAAGGGCATCCCTATCACGACGCCAATCAGTCCTCCGGCTGTGTCGTGGGCAAAGCCGCGTTCTGGAACCCCATATATCTATTCGCGAGAGTCTTTCAGCGGGTGGTCATGGAGATCATATTTGTGAAATAGCTTGCTCCGAGGAAGTTCCAAATGCCATCGATGGTAAAGAGGTCCGGATCGAACTGTTCAGGGATGATAGCCAACTCGAAAACTGACCAGCATCACGACCCACAAAATAAATGGAACAAGTCATGGCATCAATAAATACGCTATGTCGAACTGGATCAATCGCTCAAGGCTCTCTTAACCGACTCGTAGTCCTCGCTGACATCAACCGATGAGCCGTCCTCCTGACGGATGAATGTTGTACCTTCGGCGGCACCCTTCCCGATCCGGCACACGCTATCTGGATTCACCGCGATCAACTCGCCCGAGTTGGCGACATGGAATTCGACCAGTTTCATGGTGCTCCATTGCTCATGCGTTCAGAAGCCCCAGATTTTATCACTGGGCATTTTTGTGCGCTTCTTCCATATCATGCCTGAACAGGTTTGCCCTTCATCTCGCAATGTGGTGCGCATGGTGCATGTGGTGGATCAAGGCACAACTGAGGTGGCCTAGGACAAACGAGACCACTGCGACGATGATTATTTTGATGGTTGGAGTCAATGAATCAATCATGCCAGAACCGGCTTCGACAAAAGCATTAGAATCGGCCAGCGGCAATGGCCTTCGGCAGGCTGCTGCCCAGCACTGTTTCCAGCCACTGGAGGAGTGGAGTCCACTGTGTTTTAGAAAACACCGCTGCTATGCCGCTTGCTTGAGCCGCTTTCTCAAGGTGCGAACTTGTGTCTATACTGAACAACGCTATCGGCAATTTGGGCATCAGTTGCCTTAGCCTGCGCCCGGCGGCGAGGCCATCCATCTCCGGCATTGTGAGATCCAGGACCACAGCGTCAGGAGCGAACTTCCGAGACTTTCGAAGCGCTTCCACGCCATCTGAGGCTTCGCATACTTTCCAGCCTGGATGCTCCTCGATCA
>Ga0210396_10002979_pt1 | contig 17017 bp, 16 predicted proteins | sample IncBWH17OmetaG_FD_155466 | JGI IMG/M metagenome (GOLD analysis project Ga0210396, IMG submission 155466) | Forest soil microbial communities from Barre Woods Harvard Forest LTER site, Petersham, Massachusetts, United States - Inc-BW-H-17-O ... | reverse complement strand
GCAGTTCGTCGGCCAAACAAGTTTGCGTGAAATGAAGGACTTAGCGAGAAAAGCCGGTCTTTTTTCGCGACGATTGGCATTCCCAGCTTTTCAAACTGAGACTACGGCAATTGGAGATCGCTCCATAGGCAGGAATCCGAAGTCCCGCGACCATCCTCGCGGTAGAGGTAACTCGCGTGGACGCGCGTCAAACCGAATCGCCCTGGTTGACGGAATAATCTGGCGTGATAATGTTAAAGAGAGTAGTTGTCTCTGCGAAGGAGTTTTTATGTTTGAAGGTCTCTTTCAACCCATGCATTTGTTGGTGATTTTCTTCATTGCCCTGCTGGTGTTTGGCCCCAAGAAACTTCCCGAACTTGGCAAGGGCATCGGAGAAGGTATTCGCGCTCTAAAAGAAGGTATGAAGGATGGTGGTTCTGAACCGCCCAAGAACGCGAGCACCGACGTGAAGAGCACCGAAACAAAAAGTTAGGCAGGGCGATCTGATATAAGCTCATTGCCCGATGACGCTTTAGCCTTTCGCCTCGCTTCCCTTCTCTTAACAAATCCTCATACATTGAAACACACCGTCTTCTCAGGATTTTTCCTATGGCGTAGTATTTCGGCTGGGATAATTTAACTCTTGCCGGTTATTTCCGCAGAAACGAAAGTCAAACCATGAAAACAAATTTTGCGCGTACTGTGCATCTGGGCGCAGCCTTGTCGGTGCTAGCCTTCTGCTCCACCCTCTTCGCGGATCAGGTGGTGCTCAAGAATGGCGATCGCATCAGTGGCGCCATCACAAAATCAGATGACAAAACTCTTCTGATTAAAACGGAGTTCGCCGGCGACGTAGAGATTCAGTGGCCGGCGGTGCAAGAGATCAATTCTACGCAGCCGCTGCACGTGACCCTGGCCAACGGCAGAACTGTCGCAGGCACCGTCATGACTGCCGACGGAAGCATGGTGGTGAATGCTCCCACAGGAACTGTAACGGTAGTGAAGTCCGACGTGACTGCCTTGCGCAGCGATACTGAGCAAACCACGTACGAGAAGTCGCTCCATCCAAAACTAACCCAGGGCTGGAACGGCGGAGCCAACGTCGGATTTGCTCTGACCGGCGGCAACAGCGATACCAGAAGTCTTGCCATCGCCTTCACTGGCGACCGGAAAACCAACACCGATGAAATCGCGCTTTACGAAAATACTGTCTACGCGACGAACAACGCCGCTGGGGCGAGCCCGAGCACGACCGCAAACTCGACTCAGGGCGGAGCCAGATATTCCCACAATCTGACGTCGCGTCTCTTTGGTTTTGGGAGCGCTGACTTCCAAACCAACGCGCTGCAGGAACTCAATCTTCGCAGCGTGCTCGGAGGCGGCCTGGGATTCCACGCCATTGCGAATGACCGAACCACTCTGGACTTCTTCTTTGGGCCCGCCTACACGCGAGAGAGTTACATTACTCTTCAGCGTAATTTTCTTGCCATCACTCTGGGCGAAGAGCTCAGCCAAAAACTTGGCGCATCGACAGTGATCACGCAAAAATTTTACTTTTTTCCCGACCTCAGCGATACCAGCCAGTATCGCGTGACCTTTAACTTCGGCAGCGTAACTAAACTGAGCAAATGGTTGGGATGGCAGAATGCTTTTGGCGATATCTACGTAACCAATCCGCCTCCGGCCACACCGGCGCTGAAGAAGAATGATATTGTCTTGACCACCGGGCTGAACGTCACCTTTACTCATTGAGAAAGAATGTGGTGTCATGAGGATTCTGCTTCCACGGGACGGTGCGCAGCATCACAAGAGGTAAAGAGGAAACTTTATGTACAAGTATTCAACTCAGGAGCCAAGAGATCCTGAAGATCGTAAGATTGACGAATGCGATCCGCTCGAGAGGAAAGACAAAATGATGGACAAGACTGTGGCTGACACATTTCCCGCCAGCGATCCGCCTTCGTCTATCCCGGACCCGGACGAAGATTCGTTCGTCGCCATGGGATGCAAGCGAGGCGAGTAGAAGCTTGCGCTGGCCAACCTCACTCCAACGTCACCGACTTTACCAAATTGCGCGGACGATCCACATCCAAGCCTTTTCTTACGGCCATGTAATAGGCGAAGAGTTGCAGCGGAATAATCTCGAGAATCGGCGACAGTAGTTCCGGTGTCTGGGGAATAAAAATTATATGATCGGCGAGCTTACGCATCTGCTCATCGCCTTCGGTGGCAATCGCAATCACGCGCGCCGACTGTTGTTTGAAACCTTTGATATTGGCCACATTCTTTTCATAACGCAGAACTGACCCCTGGTCGTTGCGATCACACGTCGCAACAATGACTACGGGCAGGTTCTCATCGATCAGCGCATTGGGGCCGTGCTTGGTCTCTCCCGTCGGATAACCCTCGGCGTGAATGTAGGAAACTTCTTTCAATTTAAGTGCGCCGTCCATGGCAATCGGATAATGAACGGCGCGTCCGAGAAATAGAAAATCGGCGACCTGATGATATTGATCGGCCAGATTCTTTAACTCCGATGCGGACTCGAGCACAGTTTCGGTTTTGGCGGGGAGCTCAAGCAATTCGCGAATGATGTGACGCACTTGCTCTTTTGTAAGCTTGCCCCGCACCCCTCCGAGATAAACCGCGAATAAAAACAATACAGCCATCTGCGCCGTGAAAGCCTTGGTAGAAGCGATGCTGATCTCCGGCCCCGCATGCGTGTACAGCACTCCGTCAGCTTCACGCGCGATAGTGGAATCCATCACATTGGAGATGGCAATGGTGCGCGAACCTTTAAGCTTGGCTTCACGCTGGGCCGCGGTTGTGTCGGCAGTTTCGCCGGATTGGGTGATCACAATCGTGAGTTCGTTACGGCAAATCAACGGATTGCGATACTCGAACTCGCTGGCGTAATCCACGTCCACTGGCACGTTCGCCAGATCCTGAATCATGAACTGCCCGGCCATACCAGCATGACGACTGGTTCCTGAAGCGACAATATTAATGCGTTGCAAAGAGCAAAGCTCCTCCGTGGTGATGCGCACATCGTCGAGCCGGACCGCACCTTCGTCAAGCGAAACGCGGGGGGCGACGGTATCCCGCAGCGCCTGTGGCTGCTCGAATATTTCCTTAAGCATGTGATGGGGAAATCTACCCTTGTCGTCCATCCACTCTCCTCAGTTCCCTCTCACGGCTCACAAATCTCGCCGTGAATGATAGTTTTTCTCACTTCACCGCTGGGGCTCAGCACGATGAAATCCGCTTCGGCTCCGGTTGCAAGTTTGCCTCGATTCGCCAAACCGGCTACTCGCGCCGGATTGAGCGTGGCAAGACGCAGCGTCTGTTGCAAATCCCAGTGCGCAAACTGCATCACATTGCGAACCGCACGATCCATAGCTAGAACGCTGCCCGCCAACTTTCCGTCTACAAGGCAGCGTCCATTCTTCACTTCTACTTCGAACGTGCCCAACCGATAATGCCCATCGGGCATGCCGGTGGCCGAGATCGCATCGGTAATCAGCACTGATTTATCCGGCCCCTTACTTTTCAAAAATAAGCGGACGATCATCGGATCCAGATGGATTCCATCAACAACGATGTCAGCAGAAAGCTGCGGGTCAGTGAGCACTTCGCCGACGATTCCCGGCTCGCGGTGATCAAGCGGCCGCATCGCATTAAATGTGTGCGTGGCGTGCCGCGCGCCGGCAGCAACACCGGCGATTGCGGATTTCAGATCCGCATTGGAGTGACCTATGCTCACGCAGACGCCGCGTCGCGCCGCCTCAGCAATGACCTCCAACGCTCCATCCAGTTCTGGCGCAATTGTCAAAATGCGGATGTGACCCCGCGCCGCCTGCCACAGACGGTTGAATGTTTCCACCGTAGGCGGAAGAAGATTCTCCAGCGGATGCGCGCCGCGTCGCACATGACTTAGAAAAGGACCTTCCAAATGTATACCGAGTGGTTGGGCGCGCCGGCGGCGCGAGCCATTGTCCATTGACGCCCTCTCAATCGCATCCGCCAGGTGCTCAAGAGTCGCGCAGAGTTGATCAAGCGGCACTGTAACTGTAGTTGGAAAATAGCTGGTTACGCCGTGATGGGAAAGCAACTGTTCAACTGCTGACAGACCCGAAGCGTCCGCTGACATAACGTCGTGTCCCGCGCCGCCATGGATGTGGACATCTACAAAGCCAGGCGCGAGGACGGCATCGCCAAAATCCACCACCGGAATCCCCGCAGGAATCTCACGCGAGGCTGTCGAAGTCACGTCGGCAATCACGTGATCTTCCACCAGAAGCAGCGGCTGGTTCACCCGCTCGAGCGGTGTGTACAGACAATTTGCGGTGAAGGCGATCATCTATTAAAACGTTTATCTTAAGGCGTTATTGCAGATAGCGGAAACTGTAAGATCGATCAGCGATCTGAATCACCTCAGTTATACGACATTTCCGCAGATAGCAGTGGGTTTTCAATTCGTCGCGGGTTATAAACGGACATACCGAAGCCTGTCTACTAACCGGCAGCGGAATACCGAATGTTATAATCTCAACAAGGTCTGAGGTCGGTGCGCGTCTGTTATCTTCTATAGCACATGCTCACGAATTTCGTCGGGGAGTGGCTCAGCCTGGTAGAGCACCTGGTTCGGGACCAGGGGGTCGGAGGTTCAAATCCTCTCTCCCCGACCAATAAATCTGACCTTTCGTATTCAGAACTTAGTCGTTGACCCCGTTAACTTCACAAATGCCGTGCGGGGTCGGGCATTCGTTACGGGCGTTGGTTTGTGTTGGTACCTGAGATGTTGCATGTTCCCGAGAGCAGATATCGCAATGGTGAGAGGGGATATTCGGCAAGCATAGTTCTAAGCTGCTCGGCATGCTCATGCAGCGCATTTCTGAGTTCACACAAGATCGGGCCGATTTCGTCCGTGTCACGCGCTGCTATGGCTCGGGCGCACAATTCGCGGATTCGCTCCTCTGAAATCATAAAGAATTCGTAGCGACCATCATGAGTATTTCAGTCGCACCAGACCGTTTCCATACCGTATACACCGTATTTGCAGAATCGTTAAAGAACGCGCGGAATGGCTGCTTTATTAAAATAGTGTTACAAAAACACAAACGCGAATTGCGGCAACCCGCCCTGTTTCAGCCTCGGGCGCGAGATTTCTTTTTCGCAGTGGCAGCTTCGCGGGGGGCGGTGGCTGCGGGCTTTTTCTTTCCTTCCATGTCAGCCAGGCTTTGCTTCAGGGCGGACATGAGGTCAACGACTGGCGCAAGCTTTTTCGGTTTTTCTACTTCTGCGATCGTGCCGCCTTCGAGTTTGGCTTGAATCAGCTTCTTGAGATTTTCCTGGAAGGTGTCGTGATATTTCTCGGGATCAAAATCGGCTGCGAGCGCTTCGATTAGCTGGTTCGCTACCTTGACTTCCGCTTCCTTGAGTTCAACGTCTGGGGCGCCGAAACCTTCTACTTCCCGCACCTCTTCTTTGTAGTACATGGTGTGCAACATCATTCCGCCATCGTGGGGGCGCAGGAAAACCGTGTACTCGCGGTTGTGCATGGTCAGTTTCGCGATGGCAACGTACTCGCTCTCCTCCATGGCCTTGGTGAGCAGCGCGTAGGGACGGCGGCCGGCTTCGTCGGGAATCATGTAATAAGAGGATTCGAAATAAACCGGGTCGACTTCGCTGGCTTTGACGAACTCGAGAATCTCCATCGTCTTGGCGGTTTTGGGCTCGATCTTTTTGATTTCTTCAGGCTCGATGACTACGTACTCGTCCTTGCGATACTCGTAGCCTTTGACGGTATCGCTGCGTTCGACTACTTTGCCGTCGGCCAGACAGATGTATTGCTGCTTCAGACGTGAGAGATCGTCGCGGTGCAGCATGTTGAAGGAGATTGCCGAACTGCGGGCGCCGGAGAACAGCTTCACCGGCATTGAAATCAGACCGAAGGTGAGATATCCCGACCAAACTGAAGCAGCCATAGTTCCCCCTCGTACTGGCGAATGAATCAGCGTCGCAACCTACAAGCTTGCGATCGTGAGTTTAAACTACATCCAAGACTTTGATGCACAAAGCTCGGGCAGGTAATCCAGAGTTAAAGCACGATACCGGGTAGCGAGCCGGCGCGCGACCCCATACATTGTAGTATCTGACGGGATACCCGAGGTGCGGGATTTCTAATGTCTTATCTGGCGCGAACCATGCAGGCTTTGGCGGGGATGGAAGCGGTGCGACCGCTTGCGCCTGCCGTCATTGTGAGCGTGATATTCGCCGCCTTGGCGCGGTGGGTGCGAGGTGTGACCGTCGGGGGCGCGATTGCTGGAGCGGGAATCTGTTCCTTGTTGTATTTGGGGGCCGGACTGGGGGCGTTTCTGGTGCTGGTTTCGGTATTTGCGCTGACTTGGCTTGGCACCCGGTTTGGTTATCGGCGAAAAGAAAAGTTAGGAACTGCTGAGCGCCTCGACGGCAGAACTGCTTGGCAGGTACTGGCTAATCTGGCCGTGGCTGCGGGTTGTGCCGGGTTGTCCGCGATTGCTCACAGCAAGGCGGTCTTCCTTCTTACGGTTTCAGCGGCATTAGCGGAGGCCGCAGCGGACACGGTTTCAAGCGAAGTGGGCCAGGCGCGAAGCGCTGATGCTCGACTGATCAGCAATTGGGCGGTCGTGCCTGCGGGCACGAACGGTGGGGTGAGTTGGATGGGGACTGTGGCGGGGGTGGCAGCGGGTGCGTTTGTCAGTTTGGTCTCCGTTATGACCGGATTGATACCTTTTAAGTGGGTAGGCGTTTCGATTGTCGGGGCTGTGGCTGGCATGATCGCAGACAGCTTTCTGGGGGCTTTGCTTGAGCAACGAAAAGTGCTGAACAATGATGCGGTTAATTTTCTGGGGACTTTGATTGCGGCGGGTGCTGCCGCACTGTTTGTTTGAATGATCCTGACTTCTGTAGCACCGGCATGTTGCCGTCGCGAGTTGTGGGCGGGACGCCCTAACGACAGCCGCCAGATGGCGGGGCTACACAAGGTCATGTCCACCAGTTCCTTGAAGGGTCCCCTTCGTGGATGGAAAATGTAAACAGCATCTCGTAACCATTACTCGCATCGAACTTCTTATCAGAGCTAATGAAGATCCGGACACTTATCGCAGGTTATGTGCTCGCGCTCGCGCTATTTCTGTTTGCGCAGCGCCATCCTGTTTCTTCGTCATCGTTGACGGGATTCCACGCGGTCGTGGATTTGACGCACGCGTCTGCTGAAAAATCCGCGGCGACGGCTGTGCACTTCGGGACTCGCATTGAGGCTCCGGCGTATTTTGCACCTGGGCTTTGGAATATCGAGCAGATTCCTGGGGGTCGACTGATTGCGCCGCTGGTAGTGCTCGACGCGAGGGCGAACGCTGCACGCCAGTCTGATTATCAAATTTCAGTGGAAGACATAGCCAAGTGGGAACTCACGCACAACCAGATTCCCCTAGGTTCAGTTGTGATCGCACGCACTGGGTGGGATTCGCGGTGGAACTCGATTCGGGACTATCGCAATGCGGACGCTCGAGGCACGATGCACTTTCCTGGATATTCTACGGACGCGGCGAAGTTTCTGGTGGCGGGTCGCAACGTGATCGGGCTTGGCATTGATACTTTGGATGTTGACTACGGACCATCGAAAGATTTCCCCGTTCGACAGTACACGCTCGCCCATAGCGTTTATCAACTGGAAAACGTTGCTAACCTGGATCGTGCGCCGGATGATGGCGGCATGGTGGTCGTCGCCCCATCAATGCAGCAGAACGCTTCTGTCGGTCCGGTTCGCATCCTTGCCTTGATCCACTGATAAAGGCGCATCCCGGCAGTCAATTTCTAAATTGCAGCTTTCGTCTTACTGCGCTCATCTGACTCTTGTATCCAATTCTTTCGAGGTGAACATGGGCGATCCCCGTTATCCCATTGGGAAATTCAAGTTCGAGGGCACGACTACCGAAGCTCAGCGAAACCAATTCATTGATGACATCGAGCAGACTCCGGCCGCATTGCGCTCTGCGATTAAGAATCTCGATGGAAAACAAGTCGAAACGCCTTACCGCGACGGCGGCTGGACGGTTCGCCAGGTTGTGCACCACGTCCCTGAGAGCCATATGAATGCTTACATTCGATTCAAGCTGGCGCTTACAGAAGACAAACCGACAATCAAGCCGTACATGGAAGACCGATGGGCAGCCACTGAAGATGTTAACTCGACTCCGCTGGATGTTTCGCTCGCGCTGCTCGATCCGCTACATGACCGATGGGTTCGTCTGTTACGCACGATGAGGCCGGCGGATTGGAAGCGCACTTTCAAACATCCGGAACTGGGGGAAGTATCGTTGGAGAAAAGTCTTGCGCTCTACGCATGGCATGGCAAGCATCATATCGCGCACATCACAGAGTTGCGGAAACGGATGGGGTGGTAATTATCTCTTGAGCAAGTCGACTGGCTCTTTCACGTCGGTCACTCGTAGATATTTTGCCAGCGCGGGATGGTTTTTCGCCACCGCTTCGTACATCGCATAGGCGACGTTGCGATACGAGAAGTGACCGGCAGGACCGGTTCTCAGCTCGGAAATATATACCACTTCAGCGAAGTCCATTTTGAACAGTGTTCGCTTCCGGAATGCGAGAGGAATTGCGTATTGCGCATTTTCTTTCGCTTCTGGCGCTGACTGGTCGCCGAGTTTTCCTATAGCGTCGGCTGTGCTCTGCATGATTGCGTCGTAACTTTTTCTCGCGCCGGCTGCGTCTATTTCGCTGGGGACGTCGTAGCCGTGCCTGATGGTTGGTTCTTGTCCGATCTGAATGCAGCGTCGGTGCCGGTGCATGTCGCGGAAGCCGCCGAGATCCATCAGAATGTCGAAGCGGAATTGTTGACCGGCACTGAATGGGCGCAGCATTTCGTCGTGCTTGCCGCGATGGCGTAATCCCAGATCGATGATCTCGCGGCGAATGTAGTCTCCCGCCGCTTGGATCGCTTGCCGGATTTGCCGGTACGGATAATGGCTGTGTTCGTAAATCAACGTAGTGGCGAGTTCCACCTCCAGCGGTTCTTCATCGAGCAGGTCGACCATGGGGGCTGGGCCGATGGTTAAATTCCCCATCAGTTCAGTCGCTACTTGCCGCAGTTCGCGGCGAGTCTCGATTTCGTAGGAGTTCGGATCAGCATATTTGACCAGCGTGGGCGCCATGCGTACTTCGCGCAGCAACTCCAGCTCCGCGCGCTCACCGAGTTCCGGAGAAACTGAGCGGATCTGATCCACCAGTTCACGTAACGAGCTGTGGCTAGCGTTGTAGGCGGGAGAGACCGCGGCGCACTTCAGCAACTCTCCCAGATTGCGAACTTCTTTGTGAGTGTGCGAAAGCAGGCGCGAAACCTGAGTTTCAAGCGTGCGCGCGTTGACGATTTGTCCCAGCGATGTGATGGTCGCAAGCGGCAGCAGGTAGCGTGAGATGTCGAAGGCTCGAGCTTTCAGCGTGCGCTCGTAAGCTTCCTGTTTCATCTCTGTTGGTTTGGGGGTGATATCAAGCAAGTAATGGAAGGTGCGGTCGGAGAGCGATTCGTATTCGGCGAACAGATTTTCGATGGTTTTGCGATATAAATCCCGCGCCTGGTGGTCTTCAGGCGTAAAGTAGCCGCCCTTTTTGAAATCCTGATAGCGGGTGGAGCGTTCCTGGCCGTCCCAGCGTTGTTCGTCGGCGACAGCAATCGCGGCGAGAATGGAAAGCCGTTCGATGGCCAAAGCTACATGGGCCAGATCGGCAATCGATCTGTGACCGTACTGGAAATAAAATGTGTTGAGAAATTTTTCGGCCTTCTGTTGGCTGATCTCTTTGAGCGATTCCTTCATTGACAGCGCAGAGCGGGAGTACTTCGCCATGGCATAAGCCTGAATTTCTGGTTCTACGCCGTACACGGCGTAAACTTCGACGGCAGGCGCGTCGGAAGACGGGTTCTTTTCGGGGGGCGACGGCGCGTTGTTAACTTCTGGCATTCTTGTCGGAGATGTCATTTGGCTGAGACTTGAATCTTACTGTCGGATTTGAAGATGTGCAATTTAAAGATGCGGAGTACGGCTAACCGCGTCCCGCAATGGCCCGGGTAAGGCTATAATTCCGATTCATCCTAGGGAGAAATTCATGACCTTGTCAGGACGGGTTGCGCTGGTGACGGGCGCGTCACAGGGCATTGGCCGCGCGTGCGCTCTTAAGCTGGCGGCCTCAGGCGCGGCTGTGGCTGTCGCAGCGAGGGGCCAGGAAAAGCTGGCTCAACTGGTGAAGGAAATTGGCGGCAGCGGAGGAAAAGCTTTTGCGTTTCCTCTCGATGTTGCCGATGAGGAACAGATCAAAACTACTTTTAAGAGCGCGATTTCGCAGTTGGGCAAGATCGATATTCTCGTCAACAATGCGGGAATCACTCGCGACCAACTGCTTATGCGCATGAAGCGCGCGGATTGGGATTCGGTTCTTAATACCAATTTGACCTCGGCTTATCTTTGCACTCAGCAGGCGATTGGTTCCATGCTCAAGCAGCGGTGGGGTCGGATCATAAATGTAACTTCTGTCTTCGGACAAATGGGGCAGGCGGGGCAAGCTAACTATGCCGCGTCGAAAGCGGGATTGATTGGATTGACCATGGCGATTGCGCGTGAGGTTGGGTCGCGCAGTATTACTTGCAACGCGGTTGCGCCTGGGTTCATCGAAACTGCGATGACCTCGGGCTTCTCGGAGGAGTTCAAACAGAACGCATTGAAAGCTATTCCTCTCGGACGAGTGGGAACGCCGGAGGATGTGGCCAACGCAGTTGCTTTCCTCGCTTCGGATGAAGCGTCTTATATTACGGGGCATGTTCTGAGTATCAACGGTGGAATGCTTATGGGGTAGCGCGGGCAAACTCGGCGATCACCTTGGCGCAGGCGGAGTCTGTGGCGCAGGTGGCGCAGGCGCGGGAGCTTTTTCTGGAGTATGCGCAATCGCTTGGCATGAATCTTTGCTTTCAGAATTTCGAGCAGGAACTGGTTGATCTTCCCGGGAGCTATGCACCGCCCGACGGCCGCTTATTGCTGGCTGAATGTGCGGGACAGTTGGCGGGATGCGTTGCTCTACATAAATGGGAAGCGGATATCTGTGAGATGAAACGGCTGTACTTGCGTCCCGCATTTCGCGGGAAGGGTTTGGGACGCGTGCTGGCGGAAACGATCATTGCGGAAGCTCGGCGAATTGGCTATCAACGCATGCGCCTCGATACAATTGAGCCGATTATGAAGGACGCGGTGGAGATGTATCGCAAACTGGGTTTTCAAGAGATTGCGGCTTATCGTCCGAATCCAATTGCTGGGGCTATGTATATGGAACTGCAGTTGTAGCAGCGGCGTCTCGCGGCGCCAGGGAGGATTCCTGTGAAATTATTGTGTCTGGCTTTTACTTTGCTTTTTGCTGTGGGTGCTTTTGCGGTTACTCCTAAAAACGTCTCTTACAAAAGCGGAGATGAAACCGTGCAGGGGTTGCTTTATACGCCTGAGGGGAAGGGTCCATTCCCGGGGATTGTGGTCATTCACGAATGGTGGGGGCTTAACGACTGGGTTAAGGAGCAGGCTTCGAAATTGTCCGATCTGGGTTATGTTGCGCTTGCCATCGATCTCTATCGCGGCAAAGTTGCTGCCACGCCCGACGAGGCTCACGAACTGATGCGCGGGCTGCCGGAAGACCGCGCCAAGCGCGACTTGCATGCGGCTTTCGAATTTTTGCAGTCGCAATCCACGGTGAAGAAAGATCGCATCGCGTCTATTGGCTGGTGCATGGGCGGCGGCTATTCGCTGGATATGGCGCTTCAGGAACCTACTCTCCGGGCGGATGTGATTAATTATGGCCATCTGGCGACTGACACTAATTCGCTGAAAAAAATTAACGCTTCCATTCTGGGAATTTTTGGTGGTAAGGATCGCGGAATCACGCCGGCGGATGTGAAGAAATTTGAGCAATCGCTGAAGCAACTCGGCAAGAAGGTGGATATTGTGATTTATCCGGACGCCGGCCATGCCTTTGAAAACCCCAACAACAAAGACGGCTACCGGCCGGATGACGCGGCAGACGCCTGGAAGCGGACGGTTAAGTTCCTAGCGGATACTTTGGGAAAATAAGAAGCAGTCGCATTGAACTTCAATTTTAGTTAAGATACGCGTCTTTGCGCCGCTGTGAAATTGGCTGGCGAAAAATTGCGGGCAAAAGTGCTATGCATCACGAGTGGTGCAGAGAAATTTCCACTTGCCAGACGATAATCCTCTGGTTACTATTCACCATTCGCGGAGAGCAAGCTTGGCCGTCTTCTCTATGAACATCGGCGAGACCATTCGGAATTACCGGCTGGGGAAAGGCATGTCCCAGGGGGATATCGAAAAGCGCACAGGGTTGCTGCGCTGCTACCTTTCGCGGGTGGAGAATGGTCATACCATCCCATCTTTGGATACGTTGTCGAAAATTGCCGGTGCGATGGAGTTGCCGCTTTCGCAATTCTTCTCGGAATCGGGACACAGCAACGGATCGAAGGGTTTGCCCCAGCTTTCCGACGACGAAGTCCGCTTCCTGAGCCAGATTCGCCGTTATGCGGTGAGCCTCAATGACAGCGATCGCAAGCTGGTTCTGGCGATGGTCAAGAAAATGGCGTCGAATGCGAAGTGAAGCAGTCAGCTATCAGCTCTCAGCTTTCAGTTAACGCTCCTAAAACCACATGTTCTACTCTCAAAGGCCGACGAGCGCTGCGAACCGCGCCTCAGAGTTGATTGGCTGAAGGCTGACAGCTGACAGCTGAGAGCTGAGAGCTGCCTTCGGTTACTTCCGTTCCATCCCTCTGGTGACCGACGGGTACCTCGTCCGAGCGCGGGCTTCGCCCTACACTGTGAGTTGGAGAGCTCCCAGTGACCATCGACGAAGAACTGGTTTTGCTTGAGTCGCAATTACGGCGGCTCAAGATCGAGTACGAATGTTATTTCAGCAATCCCACCAAGAAGCCGCCTACCGATATCGAGTGGAAGGTGCTCAGTCTGCTGCGCAAGTTTAGTGATGGCGGGCGCATGAGCTTTCAGCAGCGCTTTCGCTATAACGAAATGGCGCAGCGCTACGCCATTTATAGTGACCTGTGGCGCAAAAAGGGGCGCATTCGCGAAGAAGGTTATCGCCGTCCTCAGGATGCCTTGCTTTCAGTGCAAGGCGTGCGGCCGGAAGAACATGAACCGCAGCACCATCCAGTTTATGGCGTGGGGCATGCTGCCGTCGCAGTTGCGGCCGCAGCGAGCGAAGGGCCACTTACAGTGCAGTGTTCCGACGCTCGCGCCGAACACGAGCAGGTAGAAAAGCTTTACAAGGCGCTCACTGAAGCCAAGAAAAAAGCTGGCGAGTCGGTTACCGGCAACATTGAAAGTTTCACTTCGTTCGTGCAGAAAAAAACTGACCAGATTCGGAAGCAGCATGGCTGCCAGGCCGTGGAATATTCAGTCGAGATGCAGGATGGGCAGGTGCGGCTGAAGGCCAAAGCCAAAGCCTGAGGTCATCGCGAAGCAATTCGTTTTGTCCATCTCGCCGCGCACAGGCCGTGTGCTGATAAACTTTTGAGTACGCCATCGTTTATCGGCAAAGGTCTGCAATGTCACCTAATCAAGCAAAAATCCAGCGCGCAATTCTGAGTGTTACGGACAAAACCGGACTTGTCGAGTTTGCCCGCAAGCTGTCCGATCTGCGCGTGGAGCTGATCTCGACTGGGGGCACGGCGCAACTGCTGCGGCAATCCGGCATCAACGTGAAAGATATTTCGGAGCTCACCGGGTTTCCTGAGATGTTGGATGGCCGGGTGAAAACTCTGCATCCCAAGGTGCACGGGGGAATTCTGCATCGTCGCGAGAATCCGTCTCATCTTTCAGCGGTCGCTGAACATGGAATTCTGCCGATCGATATGGTGGTGGTGAACCTCTATGAATTTGAGAAAACTGCGGCCAAGCCTGATGTTCATTTCGATGAACTGATTGAGAATATCGATATCGGCGGGCCTTCGATGATTCGCTCTGCGGCAAAGAATTTTCAGGATGTCGCTATAGTCACTTCGCCGTCTGACTACCGTCAGATTGCGGAGGAGTTGAGCCAGTCAGGCGGCGAATTGTCTTTAGACTCGAGATGGCGCTTGGCGCAAAAAGCCTTCGCGACTACGGCGGCATACGATGCTGCGATTGCGTCTACGCTCGAGCGCGTGAGCAGCAACGGCCGTGTCGGGTTTCATGAGCCGTTGGGCTTCCCGCAGAATCTGCGATTGTCTTTCAGCAAGGCAATGGATCTTCGCTATGGGGAGAATCCGCATCAGAAAGCCGCTCTCTATTCCGATGGCTCTGGGCGAGGCGTGGCCAATGGGCGGCAGCTTCAAGGCAAAGAGCTTTCCTATAACAATATTGTCGATCTGCAAGCGGCTTGGGAGTTGGCTCAGGAGTTCGACGAACCCGCGTGCGCGATTATCAAACACACTAACCCGGCTGGCGCCGCTACGGGCGCAACTTTGGTCGAGGCTTACAGGAAGGCGCTTGAATGTGATCCGGTTTCGGCTTTTGGGGGAGTCATTGGCGTCAATCGTCCCGTGGATGCGGCCGCCGCCGAAGAAATGGTCAAGCTTTTTCTGGAGGTGATTGCAGCTCCTGCCTTTGATGAAGGCGCTAGAGCCAAATTCGCTTCGAAGAAAAATCTGCGGCTAATGGAAATCGCGGATGCTCCTCAGAAATGGGTGATCAAGAATGTCTCCGGCGGAGTGCTTTTGCAAGATGCGGATGTAAGACCGCTCGCGGACGGTGATCTGAAAGTAGTGAGTAAGCGCCCGCCGACAGAGGAAGAAAAGCGCGCATTGTTGTTTGCGTGGAAAGTTTGCAAGCATGTGAAGTCGAATGCAATCGTGTATGCACGCGACGGGCAGACCGTCGGCGTTGGCGCTGGACAGATGAGCCGCGTGGACTCTTGCGAGATTGGGGCTATGAAGGCGGTTTTGCCGCTGAAGGGCACGGTGGCGGCGTCAGATGCGTTTTTTCCGTTCCCGGATGGGGTGGAAGAGATCGCTAAGGCTGGAGCTAGTGCAATTATTCAGCCCGGCGGATCGGTGCGCGACCCCGAGGTGATCGAAGCTGCCGACCACTTGGGGTTGGCGATGATTTTCACCGGCGTCAGGCATTTCCGGCACTAGGGTTCCGGCCAGGGCTGAGCGAGGTACCTTATGCGTAAAGGAGCTACTGTGAGATAAATCTGTCACCTCAGCGGCTAAAACCCTGAGCGATTCGAAGACACTTATTGCGGCGCTCGAAGCGCTGCTCCACCAAAACCAGGATTTCTTCCCATCTTTGTAAAGTCGTATAGTTGTTTTTCAGCAGCACCGTGGGTCCATCCGTACCTGTACCTCCGAATGTTTTCTGCGTGGTTCACGGGGGGACATTTCCCCTATCCTCATTGACGAAGGTTTACAATAAAAGGAGCACCTCCCTTTGGCGGTTTGGCATCCAACCGCTATGGGTTTGGAACTCCAAAGGTATTCGATGAAAAGCATGCGCTGGTCTATTTTTGTTTTTGCACTCTTCTCGGCAGGTATCGTCGTCGCACAGCAAACTCCCGCGTCGCCTTCCGCCGCGCCTTCGACTTCGAAATCGGCCAGCACTTCTGCTCCGCGAAAGACCGACCGGGCGAGCGCTTACTACCACTACACTGTGGCGCACATGTACGAAGATCAGTTTGCGGTTTATAACCGCAGCGATCTGGCAACCAAAGCCATCGAGGAATACCGGCTTGCCATTGATGCGGATCCGACGTCTGAATATCTGACCTCGGGCCTGGCGGAACTTTATGCCAAGACCGGACGAATCCGCGATGCCGTGCTCGAAGCGCAGGACATTCTTAAGAAAGATCCCGACAATCTGGAAGCTCACAAACTCCTGGGCCGTATTTACCTGCGGTCGCTGGGAGATGTGCAGAGTGGCAGCGGTTCGGACAGCGTGCTTAAGCTGGCGATCGAGCAGTATGAGGAAATCATAAAGATCGAGCCTGACAATGTGGACGATCACTTACTTCTTGGCCGGCTTTATCGTTTGAATAACGATTTGCGCAAGGCGGAGAGCGAATTCAAGACGGCGGTGAAGTTGCAGCCTGATTCGGAAGAAGCTGTGACCACGCTGGCTTATCTATACAACGAAGAAGGCGATAGCGCTCGAGCTGCTGAAGCCTTGAGCGCAGTTCCGGACGCCTCCCGTTCTGCCAAGCTCTATTCCGCGCTCGGTTACACCTACGAACAGCGCAAGGAATACAAGCAAGCCATCACTGCCTATAGAAAAGCGATTGAACTGGATCGCGACAACCTCGATGCGATCCGCGGTCTCGCGCAGAATTTGTTGAACGATGGTCAGACCGACGCCGCCCTCGAGCAGTACAAAATTATTGCGGAATCGAATCCGGAGGATGCGCAGACCTATCTGCGCATGGCTGAGATCTATCGGCGGAACGGCAAGTTTGATCTGGCTCTGGAGAATTTGAAGAAGGCTGAATCCATGGTGCAGGATTCCATGGAGGTGCCATACAACATTGCTGCCGTCTATCAGGCGCAAGGCCGTTATGACGAAGCCGCGGAAATTCTGCAAGACCTGGTAAAGAAAACCGACAAGCCGGATAACAGCTACAGCCAGAGCGAGAAAAACAATCGCGCTGTATTTCTGGAGCGGCTGGGGACGGTCTATCGCGACAACAATAATCAGCAACTGGCCTTAGAAACCTTCCGCAAAATGTTGCCTTTGGGCGATGACAATGCCGACCGCGGTTACCAGCAGATTATCGACACTTATCAGGAAGCCAAGCAGTGGCAAAAAGCTGCTGAAGTTGCCAAGGAAGCGACTCAGAAATTACCCAATGATCGCGGCCTCAAGATGGTTTACGCAGCGCAGCTCGCTGACATGGGCCAGCCGGACGCCGGCCTAGGCCAAGTAAAATCTATGCTGAATGGGACCCCGCA
>Ga0210396_10002978_pt1 | contig 17020 bp, 15 predicted proteins | sample IncBWH17OmetaG_FD_155466 | JGI IMG/M metagenome (GOLD analysis project Ga0210396, IMG submission 155466) | Forest soil microbial communities from Barre Woods Harvard Forest LTER site, Petersham, Massachusetts, United States - Inc-BW-H-17-O ... | reverse complement strand
TCCCCCCGCCGCTCCGGCACCCCATCCGATGGCGCCCAGCGCGATGAACCAAGGCAGCCAAATCCAGCCCGCCTCCGCCGACGGCGAGCGCCACTAGGTCCTCGACGACATCCGCAACGGCATTTCCGGCAACTAGCCTCCCCGAAGAACTGACTCGCGAGCAAGTCCTCGCTACTTTCCAACGCAGCGGAGCATTTGGCTCCGCTGCGTTTTTCGTTGGACCACCTGCATGGGAGACGACCGCCCAACTGGGCGGGCCAATTCGATCTTTGAGCACAGCCAACCGCGCACTACGATATAGGCGGCGCGACCGGGGAAACTCGCGAGCGGGAACGTCTGCCGAGTCGGCCTCCGGAACCTCGCGGTTTGCCGTTTTTCAAGTTCGTGCGTGAGATGAAAGCAATGCAGCAGTCGATTCGCGGCCTGTCACGGCGGATCCTGCCAATGTTGCTGCCGGCCGCCGTCCTGTTTTCCTGCATTGGTTGCGATCAGTGGACGAAGAGCCTGGCGACCGAACACCTCCGCCAGGCGCCCGCGATGTCGTTCCTGGGGGGTACCGTGCGGATCCAATACGCGGAAAACCCGGGCGCCTTTCTCGGAGCCGGCTCACAGCTAGACCCCTCCGCGCGGTTCGCGATCCTCGTTGTCGTGAATGCCGTGTTCCTGGTGCTGATCGCTTCGTTGGTCTTCTTCAAGCGTCCGGCCGGCCGCGTGCAACATTTGGCGGTGGTGCTGCTCCTGGCAGGCGGCATCGGCAACTTGATCGACCGCCTGTTTCATGGCGGACTGGTCATCGACTTTCTGAACGTCGGCATCGGTCCCGTGCGAACGGGGATCTTCAACGTCGCCGACATGGCCATCATGGCGGGCTTCGGCATCTTGATCCTCTATCGCGGCGCGAGTGCCGACACCTCCGCGACCAGCGGCACCGGTGATCGTTTGCCAATGGGCGATCGTTCGCCAACGGACGATCGCAGCGAAATCGCCGACGCGCCCACCTCGCCGCCGATCGGCGACTAGCGTCGCTTTCGTTCTCTGATGTCGGAAGCTTTGCACGGCCTGAACGTGCCGAACTATCGCGCACCCGTGGCTTTTCCTAAGATCGAACCGACCGATCGAGCTGCGTGGCCGCCATTCGGATCATCGTCGTGCCGCTGGGAGTGCGCTGAAACATGCCGTCGCTGGAAGCCTCCGTTACGATTCGCTGTCCCGTCGAAAAAGCCTTCGACTTCCTCACACAGACCGAGAACCTGTTTCAAATCATTCCCGACGACCTGAAACTTCGCGTGGTCAGCGCTCCGCCGCAGTTGCAGCTGGGCTCTCGGCTCGAAGTGCAAATCCTGGCCTTCGGACCGCCGCAGAATGTCACTTACGAAGTGACCGACTTCACGCGGCCGCATCGCTTCACCGAAACTCAGGTCAAAGGCGTGTTGCCGCAGTACGTGCACGAGCATCTCTTTTCGGTTCAGGACGGCGGCACTGTTCTAATTACCGACCGCATCGACTTTGAGCCGCCCGGCGGATTGCTCGGCTTCATGCTCACGGCCGACCGGCTGCGGACGACGCTCAACCAAGGTCTCGTCCATCGACACAGCTCGCTCAAGCGTATACTGGAAGGGACATGAGCAGACCGGCCCAAAGCAACGCGCCGACAATCCTTGCCCTCTTGGCACTGTTGGCGATCGGCGCGGGATTGCTGGGGCTGACCGCCCTTGTCTTGCCTCAAGCCTTCGGCTTTCTAGCGGTCATCGTCGGCTTCTTCGCGTTCGGGGCGATCAACTACCTCATCTGGGGCTGGTGGCTGCAGCCGATCACCATCGACGACGACTCCCACGCCGAAATCCCTACCGCCGACCGCGACTAGCCAGGGGCGTGCCCCTGGACCGGTGCGGCTGGACCGGATTGTCGATCCCTTGCTGTTTGCCGCGGGCGGGCTGGGATCGCGCCTGAAGAGAATCAGAGGCGTTTGCGGCGGACCGGTATCGATCGCGCCGCGCGAGAAAACAAAAAAACCTGCCGGTGGCCGGACAGCCACAGCGGGCGGGGTGTCCGGTTCATCGGCAGGTCGCGGCCAGCCGCGAGACTGGCCTTTCAGTGAACGGGGTCGGCGATCGCAGTTAGCGAGATTCAGGGGCCGCGTCGTCGGCTTCCTTGGGCGGCTTGGTTATAAAGGGCATCACTCGCGTGTGACCGTTAAAAGGGTCCGGTTGCCAGCTGAAGCCGGCTTCCCCATCGACTCCCTCGGGGAAGCCCAGGCCGTCCGCTTCGTTGACGATGGTTTTGAGCCGCAGGCTGACGATGTCGTCCTTGGCCTTCTTGCGTTTCTCGATCTGATCGCGGAGCTTCTTGACCCGAGCCTCGACGTCGGAGATTTGCTTCTCCCGCCGCTGCATGTCGCGCTCGAAGGATTTATCGAGCAGCTGCGAGATTTGCTTCGTCAGGGCCGCTTTTTCGGTGTCGTTCTTTGCCGACTTGAGCTTGCCGATCGCCTGACGCAGGGCTCCGAGGTCCTTGATTTCTGCCTCGGACTGGGCGTGATTGTGATGCCGTCCATGGAAGTCAAACCCACCGAACCCACCATGGCCGCCCCCAACTCCGAAACTGCCCCCGAATGCGGCGGGCGGTGCCGGGACATCCGGGGCAGCGGGCGGATCCGCCGGTTCTGCCGCGCCAGGTTCGGCGGGTGGTTGTAAGTCGGGCAGTCGTGCGGCGCGCGGTTCCGCGGCGGGCAGTTGATCGTTCGAGTGACCGCCCCCGGCTGGCGCCAGCGCCGGCAGTTGTCCCCAGACTTGCGACAGGGTCAGCAGCGTGCCGGAGCCGAGCACGAAGACGAACAAGGCGCGTCGAGCCGTTTGATTCATCGTTTCTTCCTTTCGGACGCGGGGTGAGGGGAGTCGGACGCGGGCGTGGGCGGCCGACGCCCGAGGGATTCTTCCATCTGCGAAACTCGTGTCTGCAATTCGGACAATTCATTTTGCCATTGCGGATCACCGCCTGAGCCAAACGCCGCGGCATCGAAGTCGTTGCGCGTTTCGATTGCCGCCAGCTGCCCGTCGACTTCGGTGATTTCGCGAGCAAAGGTGTCGGGTAAGACCGCCTTGAGGATCTCGGAGTTGGGCGAGGTCGATGCCGCACCATCGCTGGAAGCGGTCGTTCGCGGCGTGAACAATCGCGTCAACGACGCGCCGATCAGCATGCAGGCGGCCGCCGCTGCCAGCCCGACGGCCAATCGCGTCAGCGTCTTCTTGCCGCTGCGCAAAGATCGTTGCTGCAGCTGCCGCCACCAGCTGCGACGGCGCAACCGGCGACCTTGCTGCATGTGGGCCAAGAGCTCGGCACACCGCGTCTCGACTTCGCGAGCTGTCGCGAACCGCTCGTCCGGAGCTTTCGCCAGCAGTCGGTCGACCACCTCGGCTAGTTCGAGGGGCACGTCGGGATTGACGTCGTCGACCGGCCGATGCGCTTCGTGACAGATCCGGTTCAAGATGGCCATCGGCGATTCGGACCGGTACGGCGGCCGGCCCGTGCACATGAAGTAAATCACGCTGCCCAGGCTGAACAGATCGGAGCGCTGATCGACGCTCAGACCGCTCGCCTGTTCGGGTGACATGTAATGCGGCGTGCCGGCCAGCACTCCGGACCGCGTGAGCGTGGCGTCGTCGACGGTGCGGGCCAGCCCAAAATCCGACAGCAGCACGCGATCGACCGAGTCCTCCAACAGAATGTTGGCCGGCTTCACGTCGCGGTGGACGACTCCCTGGGCGTGGGCCGCGGCTAGTCCGGCCGCCGCCTGTCGCGCGATCCGCAGGACTTCTTTGATCTCGAGCGGCCCTTGTTCGTCGACGCGGGTCTGCAGCGAGTGCCCCGGGACGAACTGCATGACGAGGTACGGCGGCGACCCATCCGATTCGACGTCGTGAATGGGAATGACGTGCTCGTGCACGACGGCGGCGGCCGCCTTCGCCTCGCGAGCGAACCGCCGCCGCGCCGCTGAGCTGGTCGCCAGGTGCGGCAAGAGCACCTTGATCGCCACGACGCGATGCAGCTCGGTGTCGTACGCTTTCAGCACGACCCCCATGCCCCCCGCGCCGATCAGCCGCTCGACCTCGTAGCGGCCGATCCGTCCCAGCATTTCCGGATGGCTGGCCGGCTCGAGAAAATCGAGCGACAGGGTCTCGCAATCGATGGGCACGTCGTCACCCAAGAGCGGCTCGACCGCCACGACGATCGACGCGGGGCCTTCCGCCGGTTCGAGCGTGAGCTCGCCGTCGTTCCGCAGGGTTTCGCAGGCCTCCTTGATGAGGTCGTCGACTCCGGACAGCTCGGCCAGTCGCTCGCGGCAGCGCGAGCACGATTCGAGGTGCCGCGCTGTTTCGACAAACTCGGCGCTCGCTTCGTCGGCATTGCGGAGGACTTTTTGAAGTCGGACGTCGTCACAACGCATGATCGTCCTCCATCTGCCGAACTTCGTCGCGCAGTCGAGCCAGCACCCGTGCGCGAGCGATATAAACAGCGCCGGCCGACAGCCCCAGCGTCTCCGCCGCCTCCTCGACCGGGCACTGTTCGACGCTCGTCATCCAAAACGCCCGCCAGGTCGTCGGCTTAAACGTCTGCCGTACCCGCGCGGCGGCAAAGCGGAACAGCGTTTGTCGATGTTCGAGGGCCAGCTGCTCGGCCAACTGATCGGGAGCCGGCTGCTGCTCGAGCAGATCGATGAGACTGCTCGACCCGCTGCGGACCGGTTGCCGCCGCCGCTTTTTGGCGATCAGGTCCAGAAACTGGTTGCGGGCGATGGTGAAGAGCCAGGTGCGAAAGCGGGCCCGCTCGGGGTCGGCCTGCCAGCGTCCCACTGCCTTAACTACTGCCAGCAGAACGTTTTGCACCAACTCGCGGGCATCCGCTTCTTGGAAGCCGCTGCGGCGGGCAAACCGATACACGAACGGCTCGTAAATCGCGACGAACTCGCGCCAAGCCTCGGCATCTTCCGTGCGAGGCAATCGCAAAATCAGGCTGGCACGAGTCTCGGGAACGCCCGGCATAAAGCCTCCGTCTTCATCTATACACGAACGACGAAGGCAAATCTTTCAGCGCTTTCGCAACGTTTCGCCAGCTGCCGTCCGGGGCGGCCGACGCTGGTGGGACGGATGTTCGCTCTCCGTGAGGGCGCAGCTGGCTAGTTTCTCCTCTTTTTCTTTTTTGATGCGGGGAGTTTTTTCTCTGGGTATTTCCGATCGAGGTGCTGCTCGAGGGCGTCCAGCCTCGCGTTCCAGAAGGCGCGAAACTCGTCGGCCCAGGCCCAGACTTCTTGGAGCTGATCCGGATGCAGCTGATAAACCCGGTTACGGCCCTCGCGGCGTTCGTCCACCAGGGCCGCCTCTTTCAAGATCTTGAGGTGCTGCGAGACGGCCGAAAACGAAACGCCGAACGGTTCGGCTAGCTCGCTGGCTCGTTTCTCTCCAGTTCGCAGCAGAATGAGAATCGTCCGCCGCGCGGGATGCGCGATGGCGTGAAACACGTCGTTTTGCTGCAGTGGGCGCATGCGTCACTTCTGCCATTGGGGATAAAGGGCCATCAGCTCCTCGAACCGCGGCATCCACTGCGGCAGCGGCTGCCCATCGAGCTGCGCCTCGAGCCGATCGAGCAAGACGTGCGTCCCCGGCGCGAAGCCGCGGGCCGTTTGCGCAGTGAGCCGTTGGTACGTGACGGTGAGCAGCGTATGACCTCCCTGCGGAGCCAACTCGTAGCGAAAAATGGCATTCTCGCCGTTGGGCATGGGAGGGACGGGGGCGACATTCCACTCGTGCTCGTACACGCGGGGCGGATCCCACGTCAGAATCTTTCCCGTCGCGTGAAACTGAGCCGGACCTGAGACCATGTCGATGCTGCCTCCGGTTCGCCCGTCGATCGTTGCCCGCGAGCAGAAAAGCCATTCTTTCAAATCGGCGGGGTTCGTGATCGCTTCCCAGACTCTCTCCGGCGAATGGCGGAGCAGCCGCTTGAAGACGATCGTCGCGTGATCGCCTGCGATGATCAGCTGTCCCTTTCGCGTTTCGTCAACTGAGTTGATGCTCATTGGTTTTGGCTCCTTGTGGCCACAGGGTTTGATTGCTCAAGCGCTCTCTCGATCAGGCGCTTTAATATTATTTAGTTATAACTAAAATGTAAAGGCATCTGTTTCCTCGTAACACTCGAATTGGTGCGGCGTCGCGTGCTCGAGCTTCCTAACGGTTCGCTTCGCCCGGCTTCCGTTGCTTGAGCAGATACGCCAGCAAATCGTTTAATTCTTGCGGCGAGAGCTGATCAGCAACGTTGGCCGGCATCGGGGAGAGTTTGGTCTGCGTCCGCTGCTCGATCTTGCTCTTGGCGATACGCTGCTCCGCGCCTTTGCTGTCGACGAGCACCAGCACTGGCCCCTCTTCGCGAACGACGATGCCGTTGGCCACCTGGCCGTCGTCGAGGGCCAGAATTGTCGCGCGAAAGGCGATGTCGACGTTGCGATTGGGATCAAGCACGTCTTCCAAGAGCCGTTCGACGCCGCGATTGCCCGCTCCGTCGAGCTGCGGGCCGACGCGATTGCCTTTGCCGGCAATCTGGTGACAGGCCGCGCAGCTCTTCTGAAAGACCGCCACGCCATGCTCGGCATTCGGGGACGCCTTGGCGAATTCGGCCGCCCGCGTGGCGATCAGCTGGTTGATCCGCTCGTCGATCTTCGGCAGGTTCTCCAAAAGTTTCGCCGCGCGACCGGCGAGCGCCGGCCCGGCCATCGCTTGCAGCCGCGCCCGGAGAGCCGGGTCGGCCAACAGTTGCGGTGGGCAGTGCCCCTTTTCGACGGCCTCGATCAGGGCGGCGACGCCGTCGCGGCTGCGGGCCAGCGTGTCGACGACCGAAGTCGCCAGCTGCTGCGGTGCGACCTGCAATAAGGCGACCAGAAACGTCCGGCTGGCCGGATCGTTCGTCTGTCGCAAGGTCTCGACCACGCTGCAGCGGATTTTCAGCGGACTCTCGGGGTTTCGCACAGCCATTTCGATGGCCGGCAACGCGGCCGTCGCATCGATCCGCACGAGCGCCTCGGCCGCCGCCGGCTGGAAGCGTTGTTGGCGGGGCGTGTTCAAGATTTTCACCAGCACCGGGACGGCAGACGTGAGTTGGGCCTCCTCGGCCAGGCTGATGCCTGCGCGAAGGCTGCGGGCGTTGTGCCCCTCGAACAGGCTATGAGCGACGGCATCGGCCCAGTTCTTGAGATCGTCGGGAATGGCCGCGCCCCGTTCGCGGCTCGCGCGGAAGAGCGACTTGAGCAAGCCGGCTTCGAGGTCGCGATCCTTGCCGCGATACGCGAGTGCCATCCGATCGACCTCGGGCAAGCGGGCGACTTCGACCGTATTGGCAATGTAAGCGAGCGAATCGGCGAGGCGCGGCGTCACATGCAAATTGCTCGTCAAGAACGCGAGCGCGAGCCGCGCGGCCGCCGGCGTATGGATACCCATGCAAACGTCGATCAACCGCGTCTGCACATCGGCGGCGGCCTGATAGCGTTGCCGTAGTTCGTCCCACTGATGCCCCGACGCGCTCTGCACGGTATTGCGTAGCGCGATCCGCGTCACGTGGACGAGCATCGTGTCGGACGCATCGGTGGTCCGCCACAGCTCGATCAGTGGGTCGATGTTCCGCAGGTCCGGATGTAGTCCGAGCACTTCGGCCGCCGCCCGCCGCACAAACGGATCCTCATCGGTCAGTCGTGCGCTCGCCAGAAATCGCTCGTATTCGCCCCACCGCATTTCGCCAATGGCCTTGATCGCGTGAATTCGGACCAGCGGAGCGGCATCGCGGACGGCGCGCCGTGTCAGTTTGCTGTCGAATGCTCCCAGCCGCTGCAGCACCCAGATCGCGTGGACTCGGGCAGCGGGGCTGTGTGTGGTTTCCAACGCATTGAGAATCACGGGGATCGCCGGCTGGCCGATCCGATCGACCAATTCGTGCGTGGCGAAAGTGCGAGTGGGCAGATTCTCGCTGGAGAGCGAAGCCACCAGCGTTTCAACCGCCGCTCGCGAGAGGTCCACCATCTTCGGCTGCGGCGTCCGGCCGTCCTTGCCGACGTACGAAATTCGCCAGATGCGGCCCCGAGTTTTGTCGCGGAGCGGATGCGTCAGCGGCACCTCGTAGTGGCCGATGATGCAGTTGTAGAAGTCGGCCACGTAGATCGAGCCGTCCGTCGCCAATTGCAAATCGACCGGCCGGAACCACAAGTCGTCGCAAGTCATGAAGTCGGGCAGCTCGACGCCGAAATGGGTCGACCCGTGCGTCGTGATGCGATCGTGATTGATGATCCCCGTCACCGGGTTGCCGAGAAAGATCGTGTTGCGATACTCGGCCGGAAGCGGGCCGCCGGTGTAATAGACGATGCCGGCAATGCCCGTCGAACCGTGCCCGTGCGTCATGATCTCTGGCGCGAAGCCGAGTCCGTCGTGCGGCTTGCCGAAGCTCGAATAACAGCCGCCGCGCAAGACGAGCATGCCGGGCCGGCTGTGACAGTCGGCCGTAAACATGTCGCCGCGAGGATCGAAGGTCATGCCGAAGGGGTTGACCTGGCCGAACGAGAATTGATCGACGTGCGAGCCGTCGATCCGCACGCGAAACGTGTTGCCCGACGTCATCGTGATCTGCGAACCGTCGGACGCTTTGACGGTCGAGGTGTTCGAGTAGCCGTGGCAGCAGTAAACCCAGCCGTCGAGCCAATAGTTGAGACCGTTGACCATCCCGTGCGTGTCGCGATGGCCGAAGCCGCTGTACGCGATCTCCCGCGTGTCGGCCACGCCGTCGCCGTTCTTGTCGAAGAAACGATAGAGGTTCGGCACCGAATAGCCAAGAACGCCGCCGGGAATCGGCGTCACGCCGATGGGGATCGACAGTCGGTCGGCAAAGACCGCAACCTTGTCGGGAATGCCGTCGCCGTTGGTGTCGACGATCCGCCGAATTGTATCGCGGCCGGGCGCTCCCTCCGGATGGGGGAACGGATACTCGTACGACTGCGTGACGTAGAGCCGCCCAGCCGAATCGAACTTCATGTTGATCGGCTTGACAATGTCCGGCTCGCTGGCGACGAGCTCGATGCGAAAGCCCGGCGGCAGGTGAAACATCCGCTGTTCTTCCTGCGCCGTGTGCGGCGGCGTGCGGGCGATCAAGAGGTCGGCGTCGTCGCGGGCGACGGCAGGAGTCGACACCGTCGGCCATGCGAAAGTGAAAAGGGCAACCGTCACGCCGCAAAGAATTCGATTACGGCAAAACGAACGAATCAACATGCTGGCGGAATCCTCGACAAGTACGACTGCCGTCCATCCCGGCCGCTCATCGGCCGGCGACAGAAACAGCCCGAAAATGCCAGATTAGCGGGCACGCGGCGCGCCGCCCAGTAATTCCCGATTGGAGTGCGTCTCTCTGGCCCATCATGCCGCGGTCGCTGGGGGATTGCTCGAAGACTCGCGTGTGGCAATGATGTGATTGCCTCGGGCTGAATAATGCCGACAATTTGCCGGTTGCGAGATTTCTTCAACCGTTGAGCGACAGGAGCAGCTCGCCATGGGTGCGGATCGTTGGGAACAGCTGGCACCGTGGAACCCGGACCCTTCCGTCGCGCTCTTGCAACTGCAAGCGAGGTTTCTCGCCGACAACGTTGATTTTGCGAGCGAAGTGCGCGAGTCCCTCGCGAACGCCAAAGAGTCCGTGCGGTTCACGCGTGAAGAAGGCGATCCTTACCAGCTGCTCGACATCTACCAGAGCGACCTGGAGTACCTGGAAGAGATCTCTTCGCGTCCCCTCCCAACCGATCCTCAGGAAAGGATTGCCATTCTACGGCGGATTTATCAGTCAGGCGCCCAGGGGCTCGGCAACATCCTCGATATCGAGTCTGTCGCGGGTTTTGGCGTCGAATCCGATGACGACGGTTGGCCGTTGATCAGTCGGCCGCTGACGGAACAGGAGATTCAGGCGGGACTCGGATCGGCGACGCCGACGATCGAAGAGGCGAAAGAAGGCGGCCACAAGCTTTCTGACTCACTCGGCCGGGGTGAGAGTATTTGTTTCCCGGTATACGATAAAAATCTGCAACCTGTCGGCTGGTGGTTTATCGGCTACACCTTGGACTGAATCTCCATAGGGGCTGGGTCAATGAAAAAACTTGCTTGGACATTCTTGACCGCGGCGAGCTGTGTCGCGGTGATCCTCGCCTGCGGCACCTTGGCGGCCGCGGCGGACGACGGCGCCGCTGCCAAAGACGAGCAGGCCCGTCTCGAAGGGGTCTGGAGCTTCGCGTCCGTGAAAGTGAACGGGCAGCCCCAACCCGTCGCGGGGCACGAAGCCGATCGCATGATCTTTCAGAAGGACGGCCGCTTTACCGTGGTGCAGCGGCCGGGCATCACCCACGGCACGTTCAAGGTCAATCCGGGCCACACGCCGAAGCAATACGACGTCCGGATCCAAACGGGTCGCCTGAAAGGCATTTCGGTGCCGGCGATCTACGAGTTGGCTGGCGACACCTTGACGATTTGTCTGCCCCTGGGAGGCAGCGAGCGGCCGACGGTGCTGGAGAGCAGCCCCAACGACGGCCATCTGTTCGAGGTTTTCAAACGCGAGCACGAAACCGTGAAGGACGCCCTGATTGCCGCCGGCCGCCGCGACCTGACCGGAACCTGGCAGGCCGAGTCGTACGCCCTCGACGGCAAGCCGGCCCCGGCCGACGACCTGAAGAAGATCCAGCTTGTTTTCGATGCCGAGGGCAACACCAAGGCCCTCAACGATGGCAAGCTGTTCATCGCGAGTTCAACCAAGATCGATCCGACGGCCAGCCCGGCGACGATCGATATCGCCTTCACCGGCGGCGAAGGGAAAGGGGGCACGGCGCTCGGAATCTACAAACTCGAGGGCAACGTGCTGACAATCTGCCGCTCGGCTCCCGGCAAACCGCGACCGACCGAGTTCAGCTCCAATCCAGGCAGCGGCCTGACGCTGATGGCGTACCGCAAATTGGTCACCGGCCCCAAGCACTTTCGACCGATGCCCCGCACGCAGTGACGGACCACGCCCGGCGGTGATCAACTCGCGGCAGGCGCCGGCTGTTTCTCGGGGTGCAGGTAGATAAAACTCTTCCCGAGCCGGCCGTTATAGTTGCCGGCCGAGATCCGCAAGAGGCCCGGCGTGTTGACCGAGGCTTTGATCGCGGCTTGCGTCGCCGCGATGATCGAGGCCAGGTCGCGGCCGTTGATGATGATCTCCTGCACCGAGCGAACGCCTGGGGGCAATTGCGAGTTGGCTTTCGGATCGTCGGCCAGGAGCGGGCAGAACTTTTCGTACGTGCTGGCGAACATGAATTTGTACTTGCTGCCCGCCTTCGAGCCGCTGCCGGCGATGCCGCCCGGGAATGGCATGATCACGCCGGGACATTTGGCGACCGCCGCGACACCCGCCTCGGCGGCGTTGAGGGCCGCGTCTTCGCTTTCGCCGAAGTACCAGAGATTGCCCCCCATCAGGCCGTCGGCGTAGCCCAGCCGTCGGTCGAGCACGAATTCGCCGCCGAGCGTCGGAATCCACCACAGCTTGCGGCCGAAACGCTCGATCCGCTTCTGAAAGCCGTCGCCAAAAAACGCGATCTTCTTCCCCATGCGGTAGTAGTCGGGCGAGTCGATCAGGTTGAAGCAGGCGGCCGTCGGGCAGGTGAGCACGTTCTGGCTGATGCGGACGAGCGCCGACTTTTCGAGCGCCTCGACGCGATCTTTGCGAAACCGCGGCACGTGCAGTTGCACGACGGCCCCCGGCCGCCCGTCGGGCGTCGCAAACGATTCGTCACCGCCGCTTCCCGGTCCGACAAAGCGATCGAGCCCCGCTTCGCAGTCGCACAAGATGGTGCTCGACGCGTTGCCGGTCGCCGCGTCGACCGCGTGCTGCACCCAGCGGCGATCGCGGGCGGTGATCAAAAACTCGACGTAAATGCTGCGGAACGCCTCGGCGTAGGTGTCGTCGATGATCGCGGGCATGAGTTCTCGCAGGGTGCGACAAGGGCGCCGGACGGCCCCAGGCACACTTTCTTTTGCAATGGTGTTGCCTGCGCTCGCTGCGCGAGACTGGTCACACTCTACTTTTCTTTATCGTTTGCAACGACGGCCGTCGTAAGTGGCCCGCTCGGTGACGACCTTGTCCATGAAGACGTCGTGCGGACCCATGATCAGATCGTCGAACAACTGGGACTCGTAGCAGAGGCCGACGAGCACACAGTCCGGCCGCACGTTGGTGAGCAGGCGATCGTAATAGCCTTGCCCGTTCCCCATTCGGCCCCCGTCGCGGCTGAAGCCGACCCCGGGAACGATCACCAGGTCGAGCTGCTCGGCCTGGAATTCCTTTCCCGGCTCGGCCCAGCGGTCGTGAGGCGGCTCGAGAATCTTCCACTTGCCGACGATCATTTCCTCCATCCGCTCGAGCCGCCACAGGCCGAGCTTGTTCGCACCGGCTTCGTCGACCGTGCAGTAGGGAACGATGATCTGCTTGCCGCTCTCGAGCGCGGCCGGCAGCGCGTGCTTCGTCCGCAGCTCGCTACGGCAGTCGATGTACCAGAGGATCGTCCGCGCGGCCTGATACTCGGGCAGCTGCATCAGCGAGGCGACGGCGCTTTCGCTGATCGGGTCCTTATCCGGCTGGGCGTTCCGCGCGTCGTAGGCAGCGCGGCGCATGGTGGCCTTAGGGTCCAGCAGTTCGGTCATGTCTCACTCGAAAGAACGGAGTTGCGAGGGCGGCAAATTGCGGCCGCTCCAGATGTCTCAACAATGCAAACCGGCCCCGCGAAAGTCAATCAGCCCGTGACCCGTGCGGACGGTGGCCGCGGCCAATCAGTACCACTGGTACGCGTACTGTTTGAACTGCGTCCACGCTGCCCGCCGGGCTCGGTTGTCGGCGAATCGGGGAATGGAGGCCGACTCGAGGCGCGCGCGATCGAGGAACAGCCGTTCGGCTAACTGGTACGCGGTCCAATGGTGCGATCTGGGCGCTTGGTTCTCGAAGTCGTCCCGTCGTTCGTCGATCAGCGCGGCGACACCCCGATTGATGACAGGATCTCGGGCCTCGAGCAGAGGGAACAGCGCCAGCAGCCCTTCGGACGAAATCGGGTGCTCCGTAATTTGCACCGAGGGAGCCGCGTCGCCGGCGAGGACGCGGGCCACGTTATAACGCAGCGACACGTAGTCGAGTGGGGTCAGTGCGTACAGATAGATGGCAAAGCCGAGTGCCCACAACTGACGCTGCAACAGCCAAGCAAAATCGTATCGTCGAGCGGTCTTGACCATCACGAGCACGAACCCGACCACAACCGCCGTAACTCCGTAAAAACCGAGGATTCGCAAGGGCGTGAGTCCGTTGAAGTGGACGTAGATCGACAGTCGGTGGTAGACGGCGACGGCCAGTAACAGATTCTCGACCGACCAGATCCAGGCCAACCGTTGCAGCCGCTTCACGCGCCCGTCGTCGAGCGTGCGGCCGCGAAAGATGACCGAGAGAACCGCCGTCGCCATTCCCAAAGCAATCGTCAGCCAGGCGGCCCCTTCGTGTGCGTAGCCGGCGTAATAAAAGCCATGCGGAAACTGCCGGAACCAAAGAGTCCACAACTCGAAGACGAGGTAAACCGCGTAGAGCAGCACAACCACGGCAAGCGAGTTTCGCCAGGAGAGATAGAGGGGCGCAACGGTTGCCGCTCCTGCGCTCGCGGAAAGTTGCGCCACCGGGCCCGGCGCTGCGTGCGCCACTCTTCGCGAGGATCTCTCGACGAGGCGTCCCCGCAAGAGCGCCACGGCGATCCAACCCACGCACGCCAGGAATGCACACTCGCCCAGCGGGAAATCGAGGAGCCAGGCTTGAAGTCGTTCTGCGAGGTGGGACAACGTCTCAGTGACCGCAGTCACCAGGTCGGGGTTGGCAAGGAGAAAGAGGAGGCTGAAAGCGGCTCCAATCGCTAGGGGGAGCCAGACTGCAATTAACGTCGCGGGGGAGACGCGTTGTCCGAAGCTCAGCAAAGCGTGGCCGTAGGCGGCCAGGCCGCGCGCACCCAGATAGGGAATCCGACATGTGAAGGCAACCACCCCGGAGAGGTAAGGCGCGTCACCGGACACCGCGAAGGCAAAACACGGCAGCAAGGCCAGTCCGACCAATCGCTCCACGTCCGATCCGCACCACACGAGCCGAACGGCCAGCAGCAGGAGCATCGCGCCCAGCAGGATCTGACTGGCGTGGACTCGCCGCCGCGCGGCTCCCACGTAGAGCAACAGAGGCGCCGCACCGAGCAATGCGGCCCAGCCGGCGTAGGCCGCGCCGACTCCCCGGTAGATGGCCAGGTCGGCGAGAACGAGGATCTCGATCAGGCTCGAGAGCTCCGCGAGCCGAGGCGGCGGATCGATCGACGCAGTCGCGGCGGCCGGTCGGTCGGCAGGCGCAATGAGCGCGGGATTGAGGGTGGGCTGATTGGCGTGATCCATTGGGTCTTCCGAGCTGCCCGTGTCTTTACGTTTCCCGGTTATAACAGTTCAACTTTGCAATGCAAAGTGCGATCGGTGAACGATCGCGATACACTCAACGCAGAAACACACGGCCCCAAGTTCTTGCTCAGGTCACCAGACGAGGAACCCAGCGATGCGAAGCAGAACGATGCGCCCGTTCTTGGCTTACGCCCTCCAGCTTGCGGCCATTCTGGCGGTCTCCCCGCCCGTCGCGTCGGCGGCCGACAGCCCGATTCGCCACCGCCTCGCGTTCTTCGAGTACGGCAACTGCCCGAATCGGTTTGTCGAGCTGGCTGCGGACGGCACCATGATTCGCGAGTTCCGGCCGCTGAGCATCGCCGTCATCTTTCAGACGCTGCCTAATGGCAATCTTGTCTACGCCTACGGCGGCAAGCCGACTGGCGTGGTGGAGATCGACGCCCGCAACCAGACGGTGTGGAACTACGTCAGTCACTGCCCGCAGGTGCTCGGCTGCGAGCGATTGGCGAACGGCAACACGCTTGTGGCCGAACAGGGGCCTTGCCAGGTGGTCGAGGTCGACAACGGCGGAAAAGTGGTCCACGTGACGAAGCTGTTCACGAACCAGGCCGCCTACCACCTGCAGGTCCGCAATATCCATCGGCTCGAAAACGGCGACATCCTGGCCGCTCACGAAGGGGACGGAGCGATCCGCGAATACAGCCCGAGCGGGCAGATTGTCTGGCAGTACACGGGTGTCGAGAACACAGGCGACGCACGTCGCCTGACCAATGGCAACACGCTGATCGGCGGCGGAACGCAGAAGCGCCTGATCGAAGTCTCACCCGACGGCAAAATCGTCTGGGAGTTCACGGCGGCCGACGCACCGCAGCTCAACATCGTCTGGGTGTCGAGTATTCAGATCCTGAAGAACGGCAACTATCTCGTCGGCAACTTCCTCCGCAATCACGAAGGGCACGGCGCGCACGCCTTCGAGATTACGCGGGACAAAAAGGTCGTCTGGACCTTCGCCGACCACAAGCGATTCAAGTCGGTAACGACAATCCGCGCGATCGAGGACGAGTAACCCTGAGAGATGCTTGGCCGGAACCGACCATTCGCACGCGGGCGCATGCGGGGTGGTTACTTGTCGTGATCGTGGTTGCGGTCGTGCTCCTCGTGACTCTCGATGTGGCTGGCGGCGCCGTGGCCGCCACCGCCGTGACTGCCTCCGAGTCCGGACAAACCTTGGCGAATGGCGTCCAAGTGCAGCACTCCGCCGCGGCCGGAAGAGCCGCCGGCGCTTGGCGAGCCCGGGAAACGGGTCGGACCCTGGTAGCTCATCCGTCGACTCCAACCGGCCGTGTCGTGGGTGATGGCCGCCCCGGTCGCGGCGTGCGAATTTCCCTCGATCCACGCAGTGACTTCCGGGCTATGGCCCACGGGCTGGGAGACGATCGGAGGACTGACGGAGCCCGGTTTATGCGGACCAGCGTTCGACCCCGCATGGCCGGGGGTCGGGTTGATCTGGATCAAGCCGATCAAATCGCCCCAGAAGTAGCAGACGCCATCCCCGCTCTCGAAGGCCCAGCTTTCGATCGTCGGATCGAACTGCTCTCCGTCGATTGCCGGGTCCTGTTGTGCAGCGTTCTGATCAAACGGAGCGGTGAGGTAGTCGAACGACCAAAGCGCCTCTCGTGGCGCCTGGTTCCATTCGCTGGGGGCACCTCCGCTCGAACTCGACTCGAGGGCGTCGCTTTGGGCGGCGACCTGGTTGACCGGCGCGGCATCGGGCCGGGATCCGTTTGGCAGGCGAGTCAGGTCCCAAATTCGGACGGTACGATCACGGCTGCCGGAAATCAGCACTGTGGCGTCGGTGGAGAGGGCGACGGTGCGGACGGCCTCGCGATGCCCGACGAGGCGGCCGATTTCGCGCTTGGTTTGCACGTCCCACAGGCGAATCTCTTCGTCCTGTGCCTGGTGCGTGCCGGTCGAAACGCCTTTCTTGGCGTCGACGCGAAGTGTCCGTGCGTAACGGCTGCCGCTGCCGATCGCGATCAGCCGGCCTTCGCGCGAATACCGGGCACTCCACCAAATCGCACCCTTTTCGCGACACGGCAGATCGAGGCGATGCACGGCTTGGGCCGCGTCCCAAGCTTCGACGACGCTCGAAGTCGTGACGGCCAGCTCCCGGCCGTCGGGCGAGAACGCCAACGAGACGATCGGTCCATGCTTCGGGCGCTGCCGCAGCGTCTCGCGGGTCTCCTCGGTGCCTCGCTCGACGTCCCAAATTTTGACGGATTCGTCGGAACTGCCCGAGGCGAGCGTTTTGCCGTCGGGCGAGAAGGCGAGACAGAAGACGCCCCGCGCGTGCCCTTCCAGAATCTTTTTCAGTTCGCGCGTCTTAGCGCTCCAGATGCGGATCGTCCGGTCGGCGCCTCCCGAGGCCAGCCACCGATCGTCGGCTGAATAGGCCAGGCAACGGACGATGCCGCGATGGGCGGCCAAAGTCGTCGGCTCCTCGCTGGAACTGCTAT
>Ga0210396_10002977_pt1 | contig 17022 bp, 13 predicted proteins | sample IncBWH17OmetaG_FD_155466 | JGI IMG/M metagenome (GOLD analysis project Ga0210396, IMG submission 155466) | Forest soil microbial communities from Barre Woods Harvard Forest LTER site, Petersham, Massachusetts, United States - Inc-BW-H-17-O ... | reverse complement strand
CCGACATTTTCGGCCGCCGCCCGGTAATGATCATCGGCGCCATCTACACCGCACTCTATGCACTGGTGTACTTCCAGATCCTCGGCGCCGGCACGCCATGGATCGCCGTGCTGGCGATGACCGCCGGCCACGCGCTCGGCGCCCGCTCGATGTTCGGCGTGCAGCCGTCGTTCTATTGCGATCTATTCCCGCCCGAAGTGCGCTACAGCGCGATTGCCTTCGCGCGCGAAGTGACCGGCGCGGTCGTTCTCGGCCCGCTCCCGCTCGTCGCCACCGCGCTGCTCAGCCAGTACAACGGCAACGTCTGGCCCATCGCCGCGCTGACGGCGGCAATGAGCCTGATCACGCTGGTGTCGGTAGCGCTGGCGCCGAAGGAGCGAGGGGTACAATAAAGCCCAGGGCGCAACGGCTTGCGTTTGCAGTCGTGCGTAAGGGCCACGAGTGGGACAACGTCTCCGGTCCTTGGGAGTGAAGCTGACTGAATCAGGGCGTGCACTCATAAGATCAGGTGACGTCCGCCATGCCCCCGAAAGCGGTGCGAAAGCGGACATCGCGGGACTTCGGCGTTGGGCCATGTGTGGACGGCTCCGGGTTGGCAAGTAGAATCTTCACTTTGCGGCGTTGGTCGGAGCAGCCATGTGTTCGGCCTGTTTGCGCGGTTCACATGACCGCTGGCCATAATGCCCTCCGCGGATCAGGTCCCGGTCAACAGCACGCATTCGAAGATGCCATGGCCCATGTGGGTTGTCCTGATCGCCGGATCGACCGGCGCTGCATTAAGTGCTGTTCGCCCTCCCAACCGTTACGTCACACCGGATATCCGGTGTAATCTCGTCTCGTCACGCCGCAAGAGCAGCGGGTTCATTGTAACGTTCGTTCCTTGCCATCATCGCCCAGGCCATCCGGGCGAGTTTGTTGGCGAGCGCAATGGCTGCGACCTTAGTGGGGCGCCGGGCCAACAATCGAGTGAGCCAGGGCCGATGATCGGTGCCATGGATCTTGGCATAGCGGATCACGGCGAGCGCGCCAGCCGTGAACAGGCTGCGCAAATAGCGATCGCCTTGTTTGCTGATACTGCCAAGCTTGTCTTTGCCCCCGCTCGAGTTCTGCTTCGGCACGAGCCCCACCCAAGCCGAGAAGTCTCGTCCCGACCGGAAGGCCTTGGGATCAGCAACGCTGGCGACCAGCGCCGTTGCTAACGCCGGCCCGACGCCGGGGATTGCGTCCAGCCGTTTGCTCGTCACGCTTGATCGATGCCAGGCGATAATGCGTCGGTCGAACTCCAGGATTTGGGCCTTCAATGTGCGATTGACTGCCGAGAGCAGCAAGACACGCACGGGCCACCTCGGGGAGCCGGTGGTCAGCTGTATCGGCGACGACTTCTAGCAGTTGCTCGACACCCCTGCGCCCGACAGGGGCGACAATCCCGAACTCAGCAAGATAGGCGCGGATTGAGTTAATTACAGCAGTCTGCTGGCGGATGAAGAGATGGCGGGCTCGATGAAGCATCAGACAGCTCTGTTGTTCGACCGTCTTGGTCGGCACGAACCGCATGTTGGGTCTTGTGACCGCCTCGCAAATTGCCTCCGCGTCGGTGCTGTCGTTCTTCTGGCGCTTGACGTAGGGCTTCACATAGGCCGGAGGCATTAATCGCACCGTATGCCCTAACGCCTGTAGCTCGCGGGACCAATGGTGCGATGATGCGCAAGCCTCGATCCCCACCAGGCACGGCCGCAGCTTCTGGAAAAACGCCAGGACGTGGCGGCGCCTCAACTGACGGCGTACGACCACTTGGCTCGCTGCATCAACGCCATGTACTTGGAAGACCGACTTCGCAATATCCAGACCGATCGTCGAAATTGACTGCATAGGCTGCTCCTCCGAATCGTGGGAGCCTCAAACGACGCCCACTCCTTGGCACTCTCGTGCCGGTGGAGGAGCCGTCCACAGCATCAACAGCAGACGTTTGACGTATTGACTACAATACCTCAAAGACATCCAGCGTTCGTGCATTCGGCGCAAGCGAGCCGCTGGCGATCGAGCAGATGCGGTTTATCCAGTCGTATTTTTCCGAACTCGTCTCAAAGTAAGGCGTGGTACGGAAATAGTAGGCTCTCGGGTCGACGATCTCGCCTCGATAAAGGCGATCCATGACTTCTTTCGGGCCATGGCGAAGTCCCTTCCAGGCTGCGTAGATCTGATGCTTGTCGTCGGTCTCCAGAGTCAACCGCACGTCCACCTCCATCACGTCGTCGCGGCGGATCAGAGACCAGCCGCCGCCACCCGGCAACACCTTGCCCTTGAGCTTCGGCCCGTCGAAGCTGCCTCCGTCAAAATGAAAAATGCGTCGGCGGCCATAGGGAGTGTCGCCAAGAATGGATACTTGAATTTCGAGGGCGATCGTGAACAGAAACCTGGTGTTGATCTCCGGCATGGACGGCCTCCTGATGACTGGCATCTGCCATGTGCTGCGAAATCTATTGTAGGACCTTTGGCTTTAACCAGCACGCGCTCTGGCCGGGCCAGCGATGGCTGCTTCGGGTCAAACGCTGGCAGACTGTGCGATTGAGCCTCGCCCAAACGACGTCGATGCGGCCGCAGCGCCGATCAGACCCAAACTTCCAATGAACTCCCGCCGTTGCATGTATCCCCCCTTAAGGGGATGGAGCGCGGACATGGTTGCGATTGCCAAGTCGCTTCAGAATAGCGCCGTTCGATCATTTGAGGCTTGAGGAACGATAGTATGATCAGCTTCGACCTCGTTGATGAAGCGATTAAAAAGCACAGCCCCGGTCGTTTGCATCAGGGCCTTCGAACGGGCTATCTCCAGCTTTCCTTCCGTTTCCCGATGTTCTCCTGAAGAACGGAGCAGCAAATCCGCACGAGTAACGCGGGCAAGGCACTCAGGAATACGCGCATGACGCTCAATCGCAACTGCTATCGCCTCATCGGCGGTTGTCAGGGCGGTTGAAACGTCGCCGTTCAGCCTGTACGCGTTTGCTAAATCGGCAAGAATTCGGGGTTCAGCTTCCAGGCCCGCCTTTCGCAATCGAGCAAAGCTGAGAGCATCGGACAAATCCTGTATCGCCGAGGTGAGCCGTCTTGCGACGATATGCGCAACGCCACGACAGGCCCGACCGTAGACTTGCATATAGGGATTTCCGCTCTTTATAGACAGAGAATAAGCTCGCTCGGCATGCTCTTGAGCGAGCCCTATGTTTCCCTCGACCCATGCAAGGTCGACGTATGCCCAACTTGGTATGACGTGGTGAAGAGTATCAATTTGGCTGGCGTCCAAATGAACGATACGATCGAGGAGTGGGCGAGCTTCATCTTTTCGACCCAGCATCAACAGCGTTTGGCCCCGCATCACGGTTAACCAGAGCTCAACATCGAAGCCCAACATTTGCCTGTCGAATTTTGCGATTTTGTCCGCGCTTTCCGTTGCCTCGATATTCATTTGAAGCGCTTCGATCATGAAGCCGGACATTCTCAGCGCGTGGCAGAGCACAGCCTTGAGCGTTATTTGAACACTGTGGTCATTATTGTTGTCGGCTATTGCTTTAGCCTCACGAATTTTTTCGACATACTCATCAGCTGATCCGCCGTTCGCCAAAATCCTTCCATAAGCTGCGTGGATCAACGCGTTGGCTCTCACATCTCCCAGAGCGACCGCTAATTGCTTGGCCTCTTCAAAATAGATCAGGGCCTCCTGTGCTGAAATTCCTTCCCGCCAACCAAAATTCACGATTTGCCCCGCCGCCATCATTTTCAGGTAGTTTGTCGGCTGTGACGAAGGAAGAGTTGACAGCAACTCGCGGACTTTTTTCCAGCTTCTCATGGCCTGATTTGGATCATTCGTACCAATCCAGACAGCAGAACGCATATTCTGTTGCGCCGCCTTCAGGTTTTCACCGGCTTGCTCCAGGTGGTACGCCAGGAGGGCGGCTCTCTCATCCGCATGGTCTTTAAAGACGCTCTCAATCGCATGAGCCACCTTGAAATGGAGATCCCGACGGCGCTCATGCAGAAGTGATCGATATGCAACCTCTTGGATAAGAGGATGACGGAATGCAAGAAGGCGTCGCTCAAAGGGCGGCACATCGTAGAGCAGCTCGGCTTGTCTCAAATGCTGGATTGCTTCCGAAAGCTCGGCCTCCTCCATGCAAGCAATTCGATCCAGAACCGGCATGGAAATTTCGCGGCCAATTACGGACGTTATCTCCAGTACTGCTTTTGCGCTTTCTTCGAGCCGGTCGATCCGAGCGGCGATGACGGCCTGCACAGTTGAGGGGAGCGGTATCGTACTAATTCCACCTCTCAGCCTGTATGAACCCCTTTCGCCTTCAAAGTCCCCTCGCTCCACGAGCGCATTGATGAGCTCCTCGAGAAAGAACGGATTTCCCTGCGCTCGCTCGACGATGTTCCTGCTCAGCAATGCCAGGGACGGGTCGCTGCCGAAATGGTCCTGCACGAGGATAGCCGCCTGTGCCGGAGGCAAAGGACGCATGTTGATTTGCCGATAGTGCGACCGCTGCATCACTGGAGCCGCAAACCCCGGCCTGAAATTGACGACCAGGAGAGTGCTCGTCCCTAAAACCGCATCGCCCAAGGCTTCAACGAATTCTTCGCTCGCAGCATCGATCCAATGCAAATCTTCGATCACAACAACGGAGATCGGTTCGCGTGGTGAGTGTGGTAACAGCCTGACAAAGTCGAGGAGCTGCGTTTTTCTGGTCTTTGGATCTAGTTTGATGGCTGGTCTCTGAGGATCAGTTAGGCCGAGGAAGTCCAGCAATATTGTCGGGAGCTGCTCGGAAACCGGCAGTGCTGCCAATCGCTCCAGGACAATGCGGCGCGACACATCTGGGGCCTGTTTGTAGCGAAGACCAAAATAATCCCGCATTAATTCTAGTACAGGCTGAAATGGGGTCGCTCGCCCGTGAGCTAGTACACGAGCCTCAAAGACGCGGATGCCTTTTGCGCGACAATTTTCGGCGAACTCGAAGCAAAGACGGCTCTTGCCGATGCCAGCCTCTCCGACGACGCCCACCACATGCCCTTCACCCTTGCTCGCATTTTCGAGTTCATGCAGAAGAGCAGCGAACTCATCTGTTCGGCCCGTCAGCGGACTTAAACGAATTCCGCTTCGAAAGACACCGCTCGAGGGCGCATGCATAAGTCCTCTTACTTTGAAAATCTCAACAGGCGAACTGATCCCTCGGATAGATTGTGAACCTAGCGGTTCGACTTCAACGAATTGCTTGGCGGCGACGTAGGTCTCTTTTGAAATTACGATCGATCCTGCGTCCGCCAATTGCTCCAGGCGATTGGCAAGATGCACATTTGCTCCAGCGGCATCAAAGGTTCGGTATATTCCGTGTTCGATCGTTTGAACAACAACTTCACCGGTGTGGACGCCCACGCGGATTTGCAGATCTTGGTCATTTAAGCGAGCTATCCCGTCCTGCATTGCAAGAGCGGCCAGGCAGCCCCGCACGGCATGATCCTCGTGTGGTTGCGGAGCGCCAAAGATCGCCATCACCCCGTCACCTTGTGATTTATTGACGACGCCTTCGTATCGGGTGACGGCTTCTCTCATTAGCTCCAGAACGGGCTGAAGGCGCCTCATTCCGACCTCGGGATCGCCTAGGCTATCGATAAGCGCGGTGGAGTTCCGAATGTCCGCAAACAGAATTGTGAGCCGTTTACGCTCTCCACCTTTGGCATTGAGCGAACTCAATACCTGCTGCCACGATCGATTGGCTTCTTCTACAGCTGTAGCCTTCAGAGTTGCACTGCAGCGCCCACAGAAGCGAGCCGTGGGCCCATTCAAGTGCCCACAGGCCTTGCACTCAATTCCGAGAGCGGCCCCACACCCTTCGCAAAAATCATTCGTCGCCTTATTCTGGCAACCGCACCGCAAACATTGCATTAGGTGGCCCCCTTACACAGCGGAGCGCGACTGATCAAAATCATAATACTATTTGCAGAACAACTCCATGCCGCTTTGCAACAACCACCACTCTGGATCCGCTATGCGCTGAGGAGATACTCCGCCGCCATCGGCTTTTTTCGGACAAAACTGAGCGCGCCGCAGAATGCGCGGTTTTCCCGGCGACCCCAAATCAACTCGGTAAAGCCAACACACAGTGGATAAGTATGAAATACGTTACATTTGCGAGATTTCTTATACAGTGCGCAGAGGCCGACTGAGATTTTTAGATGGGCCCGCAGAATGGTGCTTCCGAGTCGACGCCTTCAATAGCGTCGACGATTAGTGACAGACTTACTCGAGAGGTTTGGTCGCGAACTCCTGAAGTCAGTTCTCTTTTTAAAGCGTCCAACAATTAACGCCCGGAAGCGGCGACCTGTGTGTCGGTGCGGCTCGTGCCGGTCCATCGCGATTTGGTACACCACGATTGGGATCGCAGTTCAGTTACTCATTGCCTTGTCGGTGAATGGACCTGGCTCCGAGGCGTTCCGGTTGAACACGCATAAGATGGTCCATGATTCCAATTCGGCCGTTTTGGGAAAGATAGGGACGCCATGCTGAACGCATCCATCCTGCCACACAATATCTCCCTTTGCGGCTCGAAAAACCGTAGTCGAATGTTGGAAGTCCTTGTGTCTCAATTTCGAGCCGCGTTCGTCGGCATCGAATATGAAGTCGATATGCAAACTCGGATCGTGAACGCTCAGGCGTTTCATATTGGAGGTTTGCGTTTCGTACGTCTTTATGGCGGTCTCGCCTTCCATCCACTCGTCAGCGAAGATGCACTGGTCTTTACGCTGCTGCACGAGACCGGCCACCATCGTGCACGTGGTCGCAGGTTCGCAGGCGATCCAGAGCTTGCCTGCGACTGCCGCGCCGACAAATGGGCCGTTGACGCTGGTGCTCGTGCACTACGTCGCTGTACCGGGCGGTCGATGAATCTCCCAGCTGCGCTAGACAGCCTTGACGAGGCGGTCGCGTCGATCAACGCCGGCGCCACCGCGCCAAGGCGACGCCTTCGGTCGCTGGATTGCTGGGCCGGGTTTTGGCCAACGCGCAAATCGCGGCTCCGCATTGGCAACGCTCCGGTGCCGACCGGGCCATGCTATCATTCGCGCTAACTCGGCAGAGGAGGACGAAATGGGTGGATTAATTCCGATAGGCGGTGGTGCTGACGCCGAGATCAAAGGTCTCCTCAATACCGCATTCAACGATACGAATATTAAGGCACTCCGACGAGTCGTCGCAAAAGAAAATCTATTCGACGACCATCACCATCTGCACCGCATAGCGTACAGATTAGGAACCTATCCGGTTAAGACCTATACAGGAGATGACGCGAAGGGAAAGTGGTTCTATTTCTTAAAAAAAATCCTGAAGGACGCGACACACAACAATGTATCTACCACGCAATCGGTAAAAGCAATTTTGTCATACGCCATGAATAATTCGGTCGTTACGAGCGTGGTATTTGATGCGGTGCAAGGCACAGACACTACCGCAGACCATTATGTTTACCCGAACAATCCGGTTACCAATAATGATATTGCCGCTTTGATCGATACGACAGGAACATTGAGAATATCACTCATTTGTCCATCACCTCTACCTGACAAATCGTCTCCAGTTCCCAACCAACAAGCTGATCTTGATGAAAGTCCTGCAAATATCATCGAAAGACCTCCGATAAAAATTTTCACGCCTTCAACTCTCTCGCCTCCTGTTCTTTCGATAGACACTCGCAAACCGCGAGAGAAAAAGAACACGAAACGCGCTCCGCAAAAGAAAACAAAGAGCAAGAAAAAACGTTCAAAGAAATAGATTCTTTGACCGGCTGCTGCCTGAGCGCATCGATGAACGACTTGCAGCCAACGCCCTGCGGTTAAGCGGCAGCTGTCAGAGAAGCGGCGTGCTGCAAGGCTTTCGTCGACTGCCTGCAGCAATGCTTCAGCCTGTCAAAAGACCGGCCGCCTGCACTTGCGCGGAAACGGAAAGTTTGCGAGCGGCCTCAATACGATCCGGCGCTTCACCTGATCCCACCCAAAAATTCCGCTTGCGCCGTCGGGCAAATCAGTGGCCCTTGTTTGCGCGTCTCGCACCCACGAGAGGGGCGCTACGCGATCGTCACGAGTGTTGGGCGCGAGATGCGATGGGCGCGTTGGCGTCGCCGGACGAGCGGCATCGATGCGCACGGCGAAATCGTGTGGTCCTGATTCCCCGACGCTGGAATCAAGTCGGTGCGTGACGAGCGCGCAGACGACGGTGGCAATAAAGCCCGGTCACCGGGGAGAGTACGTATAAGCCGTAAAACCATTGCGCGGGGAATGCCGGTCGCTCCGGCTGAACCTGTGGTCACTGCCGCCTGCTTACTTTGTTGCAGGCGGGCCATGGGTGCGGCCTGCATCCGGCATTCCCCGCGCCCTCTCTTCTTCGAGGGACATTGTGTTCGGCAAGACTCGGGCGCTTCACGCGCCGCGGGAATGTCTCGCGTCGTCCTGGACAAGCGAGCAAAGCGAGCGCGATCCAGGACCCATTACCCCAGGATTGAGTTGTTGCGCACGCTGGAACGACGAGCTCATTACACGACATCTGCCTGTGGTAATGGGTCCTGGCTTTCGCCAGGACGACAGCGGAGAGCACCACGCATGCCCCTCAATCTCCCGCGACCGTCTCCGCTTTCCTCACCGCATTCCAGAACGCTTCCGCGGCATTGGTGGAGCGGGCACGCGAGCGATAGAGGCAGATGCCGATGTCGATTTCCCAGCTCCTGTCTCCCGCGCGAACGAGCCGACCGGCCGCCAAATCATCCTGAACCAGACTTTGGGGCGCCCAAGTGATCCCTTGTCCTTCGCGGACCATGTCGATCAGCAGCATGACCGGGGCAGAAAAGCTCGGGGCGAGATGCGCCTGCGGCTCCCTCGCGGCGAGGAACGAGGAGACGATCCGCCCGACCCCGGAACCGGGATGATAGGCGAGATAGGGCAGCGGCTGCTTGGCCGTGCCGGGCAGGAGATAGCGCGGCTCTGCTTTTCCCCGCCGCCCGCGCGCTCCGCCTGCGGGCGCGCTGAGGGGGACCAGCACATCATCAGCCAGTTGAATGCGCTGGAACGAATCCGAATCCAGCCTTGTCATCAGGCTCGGGTGATAATTGGCCAGCATGAACTGCACTTCGGCATCGATCAGCATGCGCTCGCAGGCGGCGAAATTGACCGCCACGAGTTGCACCGCGGCCGTCGCGCTGGCGCCCTGTATCTTCCGGATCCAGCCAGGAAAGAACGTCTGCGACAGTGTATGTGTCGCCGCGAAATGGATGGTCTCGGCCTTCAGCCGCGCGACTTCGAGCGCCTCCTGCTTCCCGACCATGACGCGGCGCAGGACATCTTCGGCGACGGGACGAAAAGTCTCGCCGGCCGGCGTCAGGGAGAGCTTGTGGGTGGCGCGCTCGAACAGCGGCGTGCCGAGCCAGTCCTCCAGCGCGCGGATGCGGCGGCTCAGCGCGGGCTGGGTGACATGGCGCCGCTCGGCGGCGCGCGAAAAGCCGCCCTCCTCGACGACGGCGACGAAGTCCTCCAGCCAGTTCAGGTCCATGATGCGGTTTTGTCCTCAAATCATGCCAATACGGCATTAGCGCCTTGACCGGCGCTGGTCCAATCTGGACTCAAAGCAAAAGCACATAGCCGCCATCGCTTCTTCCGGGAGGAGCCATTTTGCAGATCGCGACCACCCCCACTACCGCATCCGTTCCCTCGGCCACCGCAACGCGGCGGCGCAAGCCCCTGTGGCGCGAGCCCTATGTGCTGGTCGCCATCGGCGCCGCGCTCGGCGCGCTGCTGGGCGCACTGTTTCCGGCTTTTGCGGCCGACATGAAGCCGCTCGGCGATGTCTTCATTTCGCTGATCAAGGTCACCATCACGCCGCTGATCTTCCTTGTGGTCGTGTCAGGCATTGCGCAGGTCGGCGACATGCGCACCGTGGGCCGCATCGGGCTGAAGGCGCTGGTTTACTTCGAGGCCGTGACGACCTTCTGCCTGCTCTTCAGCCTCCTCGTGGTCCAGTGCGTGAAACCCGGCGAGGGCGTCGCGCGCGCCAATGCGCAGCAGGCCGAGACCATCGCCAAATTCAGCCAGGCGCATGTCGGGTCGATCTCCGACTACCTGCAGCACATGGTGCCCGACAGCTTTGTCGGCGCATTTGCGAGCGGCGATGTGCTGCAGGTGCTGGTGCTCGCGCTGTTGTGCGGCATCGGCCTGCTGTTGCTCGGTGAAAAGGGAGCTGCGATTCGCAACGGCCTCGATCGCGTGACGGAGCTCGTCTTCAGCGTTGTCCATGTCGTGGTCGCGCTGGCGCCGATCGGCGCATTCGGCGCCATGGCGTTCACGGTCGCCAAGTTCGGCCTTACAACGCTCTCTGCGTTGGCGCTGCTGGTCGGCACCGCCTGGGCGATGATGGCGCTCTTTATTTTCGTCGTGCTCGGCGTGATCTGCAGGCTCGCCGGCATCAAGCTGATGGACTTGTTGCGGATGCTCCGAACCGAGCTCCTCGTCGTGCTCGGCACGTCGTCCTCGGAGACAGCCATTCCCGGCATGATGGAAAAGCTGCCCGCGGCCGGCGTCGGCCGCGCGGTGGCCGGGCTCGTCATTCCCTCCGGCTATTCCTTCAATCTCGACGGCGTCGCGCTCACGCTTCCGCTGAGCACGCTGTTCGTCGCGCAAGTCTACGGCATCGAGCTCACGCTCACGCAGCAGGTCAGCATTTTCGTGGTGATGCTGTTCACCAGCAAGGGCGCGGCCGGTGTCACCGGCGGCGCCTTCGGCGCGCTCGCTGCGACCGTCATCGCAGCCGGTCTGCCGGCGGAGGGCCTGGCACTGCTGCTCGGCATCGACCGCTTCATGTCGCTGGGGCGCGCCGTCACCAACACCATCGGCAATGCGGTTGCCGCCATCGTCGTCGCCAAATGGGACGGCGAATTCGATTCCAACGCCTGGGCCTCGGTAGTCGCCGACCCTCAAACCAAAGCGAGCTGAACATGAGCGCACGTCACGAAGAACTCCCCGTCATCGGCCTCATTCCCGGCGATTGCACCGGCATCGGGCCGGAGCAGACCGCACGGATCCTGGCCGACGGCAATCTCACTGAGGTGGCGCGGCTGGTGGTGATCGGGGACGCGCGCGTGCTCGAGATGGGCATGTCGCATGCGGGCGTCAAGCTGAACGTCAAGCGCGTGGCTTCCCCGGCGCGCGCGACGTGGGAGAACGGCGTGGTGCCGCTCGTCGATCTCGGCAACATTGATCCCTCGCGCTTCCCGCTCGGCAAGGCCAATGCGGAATCCGGCCGCCTGACCGGAGATACGCTCGCCCGCGCCATCGAATTCGCCAAGGCCGGAGAGCTCGACGCCATCACCTTTGCGCCGCTCAACAAGCGCGCGATGTTCGATGGCGGCTGGAAGTTTCCGGACGAGCACAAGATGTTCGCGCACCTGCTCGGCCATGAGAGCTATTTCTCCGAGATGAACGTGCTCGACGGCCAGTGGATGTCACGCGTGACCGGCCATCAGTCGCTGCGCGAGGCGCTCGACGGAATCAACCCCGTGAGCATCACCGATGCAATCGAGCTCGCCGACCGGATGATGCGCAAGGCCGGCATCGCCAAGCCGCGCATCGCGGTCGCCGCGCTCAATCCCCATGCCGGCGAAAACGGCCTGTTCGGCCGCGACGAGATCGAGATGATCCGCCCGACCGTGGAGGCCGCGGCCAAGACCGGCATCGCCTGCACCGGACCTTTTCCCGCCGACACCGTCTACATCCGCGCCTTTGCCGGCGAGTTCGACAGCGTGGTCGCGATGTATCATGACCAGGGCCAGATCGCGACCAAGCTGCGCGGCTTCAACCGCGGCGTCACCGTCACCGCCGGCCTCGATACCGTATTCACGACGCCCTCGCACGGCACCGCCTTCGACATCGTCGGCAAAGGCGTCGCCAAGACCGGCGCCATCGAGAGCGCGGTCCGGCTCGCGGCCCAATTGGCCAATGTCAAAGCCATGAATGTCAAAGCGATGGCCGTTCATTGAATAATGAGGAAAGCCCCGCCTTGAAGCGGGGCTTTTCTCATTCAACCATGCGGGGTTCGCTATTCGACGGAGACGCGAACCACGCCGGATCGCATCATGCCCAGCGCCCGCGCGGCGGTGACGGATAGATCGATCACCCTCCCACGCACGAAGGGCCCTCGATCATTGACGCGACATTGGATGGTGCGGCCTCCGGCGCTTACCGTCAGAACGCTACCCATCGGTCTGGTCCGATGGGCGCATGTCATGCCCTGACCGCGGCCGCCATAATAGGAGGCGAGACCGCTCTCGGCATGAGCAGACGAGATGAGGAGGAGCGAGACTGTGACAAGTAGAGAGGTTCGAACCATGGGTCCTCGCATGTGCGTGACCCCTGCCCGCAGCCCTGTAAGCCGCGAAAGGTGACCGCGGCTTGACCAAATCTGGGGCATTTGGAGAGATTGGAACCCGCGGGACATACCGGCTGCTATCGAGGGTGTGATCGCCCTTGCAAGCGGCGCGGCGTCAGGGCTAGCCTTGCCACAAAAATCCAGGGAGGCTTCGCGATGCGGTACGGCACTTTCATGATCTTGGCGGCGGGATTGATGGCGCTCGCGCCGCCGGTGCAGGCGGAGACCCGTGCAGCCTATGTGACCCTGATGCTGCAGGCCTTTGCCGCAAAGGTTCAATGCCCTGGCACCGAGGTCGCCTACCAGGACCTCGTGCAAAAAGCCCAGGACATGCAGCAGGCGGACGGAACGACCGAGTCCGCCAGGAAGGCGATCGCCTGGCTGCTCACCGGCGGCAAGATGGGCGAGAAAGGTGACGACACGCTGATGGGCGAAGTCGCGCTCGCCATGCAGACCACCGACCTCGATCAGAAGCGGCTCGGCATGCAGAGCTGGTGCGATACGCAGAAAACCAAGCTCGCAGGCTTCATCCGTTCGAAGAGCTAACGCCACATGCTCCCTTGTGCCGAAGCAGTTTTCGCGGTCTAATTATCAGTGAGGCCTTGATACAGCGCCTCCTCGCACGCTTCGATGCCGCAGCGTGTTCCAAGGCAATGGCTGCCACACCCACTCACGAAGGGACGGTGGCGCTCGCCTTCGAGTTCATCGGTCCTTCGTTTTCTGCGCGGAGGACTACATGAACCTCGCCCCCTACCTGATTGCTTCGGAGCCCTATTACGAGCCGCTCGGCAACGAGATCGAGGCATTCAGGGCCGCCTATTCGGAACGCCTGCCGGTCATGCTCAAGGGACCGACGGGCTGCGGCAAGACACGCTTTGTCGAGCACATGGCCTGGCTGCTCGGCAAGCCGCTGATCACTGTTGCCGCGCATGAGGACATGACCGCGGCCGACCTTGCGGGCCGCTATCTGCTCGAACCATCCGGCACCGTATGGCATGACGGGCCGCTGACACTGGCGGTTCGCTTCGGCGCGATCTGCTATCTCGACGAAATCGTCGAGGCGCGGCAGGACACCACAGTCGTCATCCATCCTCTGACCGATGCGCGGCGTATCCTGCCGCTGGAGAAGCACAACGAGATCGTGCCTGCGCATGCCGATTTCCAGCTCACGATCTCCTACAATCCCGGCTACCAGAGCGCGGTCAAGGACCTCAAGGAATCGACCAAGCAGCGCTTCGTCGCAATCGATTTCTCCTATCCACCACCGCCGACGGAGGCCGCCATTGTCGCGCGGGAGAGCGGGGCGGACAGCGATCTCGCCGGAATCCTGGTGGCCATCGCTCAACGGTCCCGCAATCTGCAAGGGCATGGACTCGACGAAGGCGCCTCCACCCGTATGCTGATCCATGCCGGGCGGATGGTGCGTGCCGGGCTGCCGCTGGAAGCTGCCGTGCAGTCCGGCATCGTGCTGCCGATCACCGACAACCCCGACATCCGGGCCGCGCTCAGCGACGCCATCCAGGCGTGCCTGCCGTGAACGCCGCCAGACAGCCGATCAGCCTGCATGTGCTGTCGTCGGAACAGGACAGCACAACGCATCGGCTGCATCTCCTGATGCGCCAGCGCGAGATGCTGCGGCCGCTGTTTCGCGCGACATGGGATGATCTCTCTCACCATTTCGACGCGACCGAGCTCGAAGCCTGGTCCGGTGCTGTGCTCCAGCTCGCCAATGTCAATGCGGGGCCGGCCTGCCTGATCGCCTATTGGGAGGCAAGCAAGGACAATGCGGAACGCGAGGAGATCGCACCGCTGCTCGCCGCCGCACAAACGGCTGCCGATATCTGCCGCCATGCTGGCGCGCGGGCGGCGACAGCGGCGCTGCGGGCGCTGCCTGTTGCGGCGCGCGCCTTCGGCCGCGGCCCGCAGCTTGCCCGATGGTGGCGGGTCATGGATCTCCTGGCGCGGCAGGCCGCGGAGTCGGTCGAGCCGGTGGCGGCGCGGCTGAACGAGATCCTCGCCCCCGGTACGATCGATGCCTTCGAGAATTTTGTCTCGGCGGGCTTGCGCGCGGCCTCCGGCAACAAGGCGCGGCGCATCGCGTTCTTTTCGCTGGAGGACGAGCTTGCGCGCCGCATGATCGCGCGCGATCTCGGCAGCGTCACCTTTCCGGAGACGGAGGTCGAGCTCAAGGCGTTCCTCACCGCATTATGGGGCCGCACACCCCTGCTCCGCAGCTTTTCGACCGACAACAACCAGGTGGCGCAACGCCGTGCGTCGATCGCGGGGCCGCTGATCCGGCTGCCGGAAGTCTATCGCGGGGTGCAGGGCGATGCTGCCCGGACGTTGTTTCGCGCGGCGGCCGCGCATGCGCAGGCGCACCTGATACTCGGCCAGGGCCTCTTTCCGGTCGGCACGCTTAAGCCGCTGCAGATCGCGCTCGTCAACCTGGTCGAGGACGCGCGGATCGAGCGGCTTGCGATGCGGCAATTCCCGGGGCTGCGCCGGCTGTGGTCACCCTATCATATCGCAAGCCCCTCCGGCGTCGTCGCCGCGCCCACCCTGCTCGCCCGCCTGGCGCGCGCACTGTTCGATCCCGACTATACCGACGACGACGCCTTCGTCGCCAAGGGACGCGCGATGTTTGCGGCGGTCGCGGCACACATCGAGGACGCCGCGATCAGCCGCGAGATCGGCATGCTGCTGGGCAACGATCTCGGCCAGATGCGCGTGCAGTTCAACGTCAAGACCTATGTGGTCGAACCGGTCTATCGCGACGACGGCCTCGGCCTGTGGGACTTTGGCGAGAACGCGCCGCCTTCGGGTGAAGTGGTGGAATTGCCGATCGAGGCGGTCAAAATCGAGCAGCGGGAGACCGGCGATCCGGACTCCACCCGTGGAGACATGGAAGGCGAACGCGCTGACATCGGAGCCGCGCGCCCGGTTGCCCCCGACCAGCGCGGCGTTGTCATCGCCAAATATCCGGAATGGGACAGTGCACACGCCATCGAACGCCCCGAGTGGACCGTGGTCCGCGAGGTCGCGCCGCCTCTCGGCGAGCCACGCCGGATCGAGGAAGCGCTCGACCGCGCGCACGTCCTGCGCCGCCGCATCGGCCGGCTGATCCGCGGCGTACGGATCGGGCGCAAGATCCGTCTCAACCGACAGCACGAGGGTCACGACCTCGACATCGACGCCGTGCTCGACGCCGGCATCGCGCTGCGCAGCGGTCGCGAGCCCGACCCGCGCATATTTCGGTCCTCTACCTCGGTCTACCGCGACCTCTCGGCGCTGCTGCTGATCGATATCTCGGAATCGACGCGCGACCGGTTGAGGTCCGGCGAGACCGTCCTCGATATCGAACGGCTGGCCGTCTCCATCCTTGCCGAGGCCATGGACAAGCTCGGCGATCCCTTCAGCCTCCTGGCGTTTGCCTCCGACGGCCGCGAGGACGTCAAGATGACCAGCATCAAGTCATTCGACGAGCCCTACGACCGCGCGAGCAAGGCGCGGCTGGCCGGCTTGAGCTCCGGCCTGTCGACCCGGCTTGGCGCTGCGCTGCGCCACGCCGGCCGCGTCATTGATGGCACCGTCTCCGCCCGCAAGCTCGTCATCGTGCTCACCGACGGCGAGCCTTCCGACATCGATGTAACGGAGCCGCTGATGCTGGTCGAAGATGCCCGCCGCGCCGCGGTTGGACTGCATGCCGCCGGTATCGACACTTACGGCGTGGTACTGGGCCAAGCCGGCGCTTCGGCGGCGGCACGCATTTTCGGTCGCGGCAAAACGATGATGGTTCATCGCGTCGAGGACCTCCCGAACCGGCTCTCCGAACTTTATTTCCGTCTGGCCCGACTCTAGCTCCCAAACGTTTCGTCAAGCACACTGATGCCAACCCGGCGCGACCAAATCAGCTCGCCAAGCCGTACCACATAGTTCTCCGCCCGCCCCTGCATCGCGACGAACAGCACGTCGCCCTCGAAACGCACGCCCCATCCGAGATTGCCGACGTGGTAGCCCAGTTCGATGGCGTCGCTGATCGAGCGCGGCTGGAGGCGAAGCCAGCGCTGGCCGGCCGCACGCACCACCACGGCGTTGTCATCGTCGAGCAGGAGCACGGCGCCATCGAACAGCCGCTCGTGGCGCGGCAGTGCGATGGCTATGTCCCGCCCGCCACGTGTGGTGGCGGTCAGCTCCCGCTGATCGAGGCGATCGGGCGACAGGCGGAGCTCGTCGACGGCGTTGCGAAGCTCCAGCCGATGGAGCTTCTCGGAATAGGCGGGCTCGAGACGGCTGCCGATGATGTGGCCGACGCGGAGCATGACAGGCCTCGCTCATCCCGCCAGCAGCTGCTTCAGCTTTGCATCGATGAAGTCGACGTCCTTGGGATTGGTACCCGGGCCGCCGGCAAAGTGGCCCCAGATCGAGGGCACCGCAATGAACTCCGCGTTCGGCATGTGGGCGACCTCGAACTGGCTGTCCTCCGGCGGGAAATAGAGGTCGGTCTGGCCCGGCATGACATAGGCCTTCGCCTTGATCGCCCCGAGAGCTGCCTTGAAGTCGCCCTTGTAGAG
>Ga0210396_10002975_pt1 | contig 17027 bp, 10 predicted proteins | sample IncBWH17OmetaG_FD_155466 | JGI IMG/M metagenome (GOLD analysis project Ga0210396, IMG submission 155466) | Forest soil microbial communities from Barre Woods Harvard Forest LTER site, Petersham, Massachusetts, United States - Inc-BW-H-17-O ... | reverse complement strand
TCCTCGGCGGAGAAAGCGTCATCGAATTCTCTTCCGGCGAAATTCCATGTCACACGGGATGTTCAGGAAGCCCGCCCACTCATCCATAAAGTGAGTTACAGGCACGCCACCGATGACGAACGAAGGCACAGCCCGCCAATAATCCTTCTGCTCCCGATCATCGTATATACAGAGATGCAAGTCGTAGACTCCAGGCTTCAAAGGCAGGTACGGAAACTGAAGCAAAACCTCATGAGTACCTTCGTCAACCCGAAATCCCTCCTTTGACCATCCTGCGAGGAGTCGCGAGCTCGCGTCGTAAATATACGCACCAGCAAGTCCACGGACTATTGGATCGGAAACCTCAAGCGCCACTTTCAGAGTTACTTTTCCCGTTCCGGTCGTTGCGGTGTATGGGCTATCCCCTCTTGGTTCCAAAACTTCCCATGAAACAAATCTCGTTCCACGACCTGCATTGGATGTAACAGTCGGGCTGGTGATCGTGCTCTCTTCGTATGCTCCTAGCACGGATGAAGCGGAACCATCCAGCCGGAGTTGTCCAGAGTCGATCCAGATTACGCGCTCGCAGAGGCGGCGAATTTGATTCATCTGATGGCTGACAAAAACTATCGTCCGGCCGCTCTTCGATATGCCCTGCATCTTGCCGAGACATTTTTTTTGGAACTCGATATCGCCGACGGCGAGCACTTCGTCCACCAGCAAAATCTCTGGCTCCAGGTGCGCGGCCACCGCGAACGCCAGTCGCATTTGCATTCCCGTGCTGTAGTGCTTGAGCGGCGTATCGAGAAAACGCTCGACCTCCGCGAAGGCCACGATGGCGTCTTTCTTCCGCTCGATTTCGCGTTTGCGCATGCCAAGGATCGCGCCGCTGAGGTAGATGTTCTCGCGGCCTGTCAGTTCTGGATGAAATCCAGTGCCCACTTCCAGCAGGCTGCCGACGCGTCCGCGAAGCTCGGCGAATCCGGCAGTGGGTCGGGTGATGCGCGAGAGCAGCTTGAGCAGTGTGGTCTTTCCGGCGCCGTTGCGGCCGATCAGTCCCACGACTTCGCCCTGCTTTACATCGAGAAAGACATCGCGCAGCGCCCAGAGATAATCCACGGGGCGGCGAGCACCATTGCGTTCGAAGGGGGCCCGCAACGCGCGTGTGATGACATCGCGCAGGGCGAAATAGCGCTCGCGCTCGCCAACGCGATAGCGTTTGCCCAATCCTTCGACGTGAATGACAGTTTCGGTCATTATCTAGGCCACGTCCGCCATGGTTGTTTCCATTTTCTGAAAATACGCCACACCGCTTACGAGTACGATCACCACCATGGCGGCGGAAACATAGAGCAGATGCCCCGGCGGGTTGCCGCGACCGGTAAGCGACCAGCGAAATCCTTCGATCACTCCGGCCATCGGGTTCAGCCCGTAGAGCCAGCGCCATTTCACCGGCACGCGCGAGCTGGGGTACACCACCGGCGAAGCGAATAGCCAGAATTGCACCAGGAACGGGAGCACGTAGCGTACGTCGCGGTAAATGGCATTCATCGCGGAAAGCCACAGGCCCACGCCCAGCGCCAGCAGAATGGCCAGCAGCAGAAATGCGGGAAACCAGACTAGGGCCACGGTGGGATGAATGCGGTAGTAGATCATCAGCACGACGAACATCAAAAACGAGACCCCGAAATCCACGAGTCCAGAGAGCACGGAAGAAAGCGGCAAAGCCAGGCGCGGGAAATAAACTTTGGTGATCAGGCGCTGGTTTTCCACGATGGTGTTGGTGGAATTCTGCAGCGCGGCGGCAAAATACATCCAGGGCAGCAGCGCACTGTAATAAAAAATGGGATACGGCAGGCCGTCAGAGCCGAGATTGCCGAGCTTGCCAAAAAACAGGCTGAAAATCAGCATCATCAAAAGGGGTTGGAGCACGGCCCAAGCTGCGCCGATGGCTGTTTGTTTGTAACGGATTTTCACATCGCGCCAGACGAAGAAATAGACCAGCTCGCGAAAATCCCACAATTCAGCGAACGACACCACCCACCAACGAGTCGGCGGGGTGATGCGCAAGACCGGAACCGGCGGATGCGGAAGCGCCGTAGGCTGCGTGGTTGCGCTCATTGCGGAGATCCGGGAACCGCGGGTTGCGTGGACTTGAGGCGTTCGACGTCCTGCTGTTCGATGCGTCCCATCATTTGCTTCCTGGCGGTCAGATAGCTTTCCAGCGTGCGCGCGGCCCGCACCGGAACGACGGCCACCTGATTGTAAGCGGCATCATGCCAGGAAATCGGTCCGCGAGCCGGTATCAGGTGCGTGCCCCACTGGAAGATCAGCCCCATATTCCAGGTGATCAAAGCCGTGGTGATGGATGCAGTCAAAATGGCCGCGCGCCGCTCTTGCAGCGCCTCGGCGAGCCAGTCGAAGAACGAAGCCAAGCCCAAAATGAATAGCGGCGTCAGCGAAATAAAGAAGCGATTGCCGAAGGAAGAAATACCCGCCCAGTCTTCGTAACATCCGATGGTGTAGAGATACGTCGCGAAGGCCAGCACGAAATACAGGCTCAGTGCGCGATCGCGATATTGCAAAAGAACCAGCCCAACGACCGCGAGGAGCATTACGGGCGTCCAACTGAAGAGGCCATGCTCGGAAGAAAAGCACACTTTCAAGAGCGCGGGTGAGGTGAAAATCCAGTGCGGGCCGTAGCCGAATTCCAGATAGTTGCCGTAAATTATTTTTTTCACGATGAGCACGGGCAAGAAGGCCAGAAATGTCGTCAACGCGAACAGTACATTCTGGAGAAATAAACGCCCCACCGCTGACAGTTGCCGCGACCGGAGTCCCTGCCAGTAGCCGGCCACCGATTCACCGAGCGGCACGATCAACAGAACCGCGCAGACGTAATAAACGTCCATCATCAGGCCAGAGATCAAGCCGAGGACCAGCCATTGCGTCCAGGTGCGATCGGCGCGAGCGCGGTCCCAATACCAGAAGAACAGCGCCACCGTGAACGCGGAGTGAGTATGGGACCAGGAAGGATTGAAATACATATAGACCGGCAGGGGGCTGGCAAACCAGATGCCCAAGCTTCCCAGGAATGCCCAGCGTTCGGGAAGATATATCTTGGCGATCTCAAAAGAGATCAGAATTCCCAGGAAACCGTAGAGAGCGGTGGCGATGGCCGCGGCGAATATGTACGGAAACGAAAATCCGTCCGCGGGTATATTTCCGCCGAGGAGGTGATTGATTTTGACGACTCCATGAGCCGCCAGCAAGAACGGGGACCAGAGGATTGCCGGACCAACCGAGAAATGATTATCAACGTGGCCTGTGGAAGTGAACTCGCTGGGCAAGATCTGATTGTGATCGTCAATGCGCCCCATGCGGAAACTGGAATTCGCGCGCAGCCAGTCCTGCCGGAAATCGAGGCGGTGCTCGATCAGCGGTGCACGCGCGAAGGCGTAATAGCCCACGCCGTCGCCCCGCACCCAGGGATTGACCAGGGGAAGCGTGCAGATAAAAATAAGCGCCAGAATCTTTTCGTATTTGTGATTCGTGAACAAATTAGAGTGCGTTTCCTTGGCCTGTCGTGCGGCATGCCGATTTTGTGACTCCAGCGTTCGACACCTGCGCTACGTCTCGCGATGCGCATCGGGGGCACCGGCATTTGCAAGCCCCGGCTGCGCGGAGGAGCCATCTTCTTTCCGGAATATTGCGATCAAAGAAAGAGGCGGAAGGGGCAGCCACGGATCGAGCACGCGGAAGAGCGGCGTCAGCAAGTTCAATAAGCGAATTTGCGCCAGCCCGAAAGTTCTTCGGCGCAGGATTTTTCCGTTGAGCCACCAGGCAATCACGCCGGTGCGATTGAATTTGAGCATCCGCTCGACCGTGAAGCCCGCGGCTTGTCCCACTTCGATGAGTTGTTTCTCCGTGTAGCGCCGGTAATGTCCCAGTACTTCGTCCAGCGTGCCGAACAGCTTCGGGCCGCTGGGAACCAGCACCACGGCGGTTCCACCCTTATCCAGCGCGGCGTAAACGTTGCGCAACGCGCCGGCATCATCGGCGAGATGCTCGAGCACGTTCAGGAAAATCACGGTGTTGAATGACTGTCCTGTGGGAAACGAGCTGGCATCGGTGGCATCCACATGGGCGATGCGCAGGTATGGCCGATTCGTGCGCAGCCTTTGCAGCGTGCCGAGATACTCAGGATTGAGGTCGGTGGCCCAATAGACTTCGCGTGGGACCAAGTGCATTGTGAGGTTGCCGATTCCCGCTCCAATTTCCAGCACGCGGCTTCCCGTGTACGGTCGGATCACGTCTGCCATCCAGCGCGAGAAGCGCGGCGCGCGGTTCAGGCGCAGCAGGATTTCTCCGCCATGCCCGTCGGCGGCATAAATCTTGTCGGACGCGGCGTAGCGGAAAATGGCCCATAGCGCGCGCACGCCATCTTTCCAATTGATCTTCTTGCCTTCGGCGTAGGTTCTGCCGGAGTAGCTGATGGGCACTTCAAAAATGCGGCTGCCGCGCTTGGCCAGTTTGATCGCGAGCTCCGGTTCAACGTCGAACGTGGAACTTTGCAGCGGAATGCTTTTGAGCAAATCCGCGCGCACCATTTTGTAACAGGTTTCCATGTCCGTGAGATTCAGATCGCAGACCAAGTCGCACAATAGCGTCAGCAATTTATTGCCCATCGCGTGACGGAAAAACAGCGCGCGTTTGTAACCGCCGGGCATGAATCGCGAGCCGAACACGGCGTCCGCGTCTTCGTAAAGGAACAGGTCCACCATTTGCAGCAGGTCGCGCGGATGATATTCCAGGTCCGCATCGTGAATCACCACTACATGGGTATTCACGTGTGCGAGCGCGCTGCGAATGGCCGCGCCCTTGCCCATGTTCTTTTCATGGCGCAGAAAGACCCAATTGAATTTCTTAAACTCCTCGCTGGATTCCAGATGCGCCTGAAAGCGGCGAGTGGCTTCGGCGGTGCCATCCGTCGAGCAATCATCCACCACGATCACGGTGACGCGCTGCAAACGCGGCGATTCGTCTAGAACCACCAGCGACTGCAGGCTTGCTTCGATCAAATACTGTTCGTTGTAGGCGGGTACGATTACTGAGAGCGTGGTGCTGGTGCGATTCTTGCCGGCAGCATCAATAGGCGGGACAGAGGCACCCCCGGCCAACCGCGGGCTGGCACCGGCGACCGGGTTTGTTGTTGGCATAGTGCTCATGCTTCCGAAGTGATGTTTGCTCCACGCAATTTTCCGGACGCGCGCCCGCCCGGACCACGAAATATCAATCTGCGGATAGCCCCGCGACGGCCCGGCCCTCGGCGGCGCCGGCAGTGACGTTCTTTGCCATGGCTGCTTCCTGCTGACCGCGGAAGTAGGCGATTACGCCGTCCACAACTTCGTTCAGGGGAATGGACGGGCGGAAGGCGGTAAGCCCTTCCAGTTTTTCCAGGGCCGGCACGCGCCGCGGCATGTCTTCGAATCCCGGTTCGTACGCCTGCGCGTAGGCGATATGCGTGATCGGCGAGTCGCTGCCGGTGCGCTGCTTTACCAAGAGCGCCAGTTGTTCGATGGAGATTTCCTCGGTGCTGCCGATGTTGACGACTTCACCGACCGCCTGTGGGTTGCCAAGCAAAAGCAGCACAGCCCTCACGCAGTCGCGGACGTCGCAGAAGCAGCGCGACTGCTGGCCCGTGCCGAACACGGTGATGGGTTCGCCGGCGAGGGCCTGGCGCACGAAATTGGGCAGCACCATGCCGTAGCGGCCCGTCTGGCGCGGTCCCACCGTGTTGAAGAAACGCGTGACGATTACCGGCAGTTTTTTTTCTTTCCAGAAGGAGAGCGCCAGGAACTCGTCCAGCGCCTTGGATGCGGCATAACTCCAGCGTCCTTTGCTGGTAGGTCCCAGAACCAGGTCGGCATCTTCACGGAACGGGACCTTATCGCTCTTGCCGTAGACTTCCGAGGTGGAAGCGGTGAAAACCAGTTTTTTCTTCTTAGAAGCCGCGTCCAGCACGTTCTGCGTGCCGTGCACGTTGGTCTCGATGGTGCGCACCGGGCTTTCCACAATCAGGCGGACGCCCACGGCGGCTGCCAGGTGAAGAATTATGTCTGATTCATCCACTAGCTCGGCCAGCAAGTGCTTGTTCATGATCGAATCGAAAGTGTAATGAAAACGGGGATTGGCTTTGAGGTGGCGAATATTTCCCACGCTGCCGGTGGAAAGATCGTCGAGAACGAAAACTTCGTCGCCGCGATTCAGCAATGCTTCCGATAAATGAGAGCCGATAAATCCGGCGCCGCCGGTTATAAGGTAACGCATGATGACACCTCTAGGTAGAGGGCCCGTGTGACTCCCCGGGCTCCGCTGGAAATCTGAGACTCTTGCCCACATCTTCGCCATAACCGTAACCGTAGGCGTACGGATAGTAGCGGTATGAATAGTAATAATCAGGAGCGCTGGAATCGACCGCGTTCAAGATCACGCCGAGTAGGCGGCATTTCACAGCTGCGAGCAAGTCCCTCGTGCGCGTGAAGGCTTCCTTAGGAGTTTCGCCGCTGCGCACCACCAGTAGGACGCCATCGGTGAGTGCGGAGAGTATCACAGCGTCCGTGGCGGCCATTACAGGAGGTGAATCAATCACGATAAATTTGAAACGGTGGCGTAGTTCGACGATTGCCTCGCGCATGCGGTGCGAGGAAAGCAGGTCGGCGGGGCTGGGCGGAACCGGGCCGGTGGTGAGCGCCACGAGATTATTGATAGTCGGATGCGGGATTGTGACTTCATCCAGAGTGGAAACGCCGGCGAGATAGGAGCTGAGGCCGACTTCTTTTCCGATGGTCAAGTTCAACGCGCGACGAATGCCGGGCTTGCGCAAGTCGGAATCCATCAGGAGCGTGCGGTCGCCGAGCTGCGCGAGAGTGACGGCCAGGTTCACGGCCGCCGTCGTTTTCCCTTCACGCGGCAATGCGCTGGTGACCAGAATTACTTGCGGCGGATGATCCGCTTGCGAAAGCAACAGGGAAGTGCGCAGCGCGCGAAAGGCTTCGGAGATTTGCGATTTGGGCTGAATGTAAGATAAGAGTTCCACGCGCGGCGCCGAAGCGGATTGCGGCGCGGCTTCGCGTGCCAACCGCGAGAACCGGCTGGGGTTGGTGCGGACCCCCGGTAGCGAAGGCACGACGGCGAGCGAAGGAAGCCCGGTCAGCGCTTCGATGTCGTCAGGCGACTTCACCGTATTGTCGAGATATTCGCGGAATAGCGCGAGACCTATGCCGCCAACCAGGCCGACCAGAACCGCAAGCAAGATGTTGCGCGCCTTCTGCGGCCGTGACGGACTGGCGGGCGCGAGCGCCGGATCAACAACGCGAATATTGCTGGAGCGCAGACCCGCAGTGATGCCCGCTTCTTTCAGTTTTTGCAGCAGCCCATCATAGAGCTGTTTATTCGATTCTGCATCGTGCTGCAGTATATGATATTGGACGAGCTTCTCGGCGAGGTCGTTGGCCTCAGCCTTCTGTCTGTCCAACGCTTCTTGCAGCAGTTCCACGTGGTTGCGCGCCGTGTTGAATTCCTCCTCGACGCTCTCCACCATTGTTTTGCGCGCGTTCGCGAGACCTTGCCCGACTTCCTTTTGCTGCGCTTGCAGCCGAAGAACCTTCGGATAATTTGGCCCATACTGATCAAGGGCTTCTGCGTAGGCTTCATCGAGATCCGATTTCCGCTTCAGTAGATTGGAAATCACGTCATTGTTGCGGGCAGCGGGGAGCGCGTCCACGTTCCCTGAAGTCGCCATGCGATAAAGAGCTTCTTTTTGGGCGACGTCCGTCTGTGCCTCAGTCACCGCCTTACTCAGATCGCCAAGCTTCTGGGAGGTGATGTCCTGCTTTTCGTCAATCTGCCAGATTTGGTTTTCGCGCTGATACGCGATGCGCGCATCTTCCGATTTTTCCACCTTGATGCGCAGTTCTTCCAGTTCCGCCGATAGCCAGTTGGAAGCCTGAGTGGTCGCGTCATACTTGCTGCGGAAATTTTCCTCCACGTAATTCTGCAGGTGGCCATTGACGATCTGAGCCGAAAGCTGAGGATCTTCCGCTTCGAACTGAACCTCAATCAAGCGGCTGTTAGGTACGCGCTTGACGACCAAACGCCCTAGGAAAGCGCCGAGTATGGCCGGCCGAGTAGGAAACGAACCAGCGTGTTGCGAGGCGATGGAATTTGGGGAGCCGCCAAATTCGGGGTAGCGAGCGAGGTCCAGCGATTTGATCGTCATCAGAGCGAGAGTTTCGCTCTGCAGAATCTTGGTTTGTGTCTCGATGTAGGCTTCGCTGTCTTCGTATTCTCCGATGCCGTTCGAGTCGGGGAAAGGTTGCATGGATTGAGCTTCCTTGTCTACCTCCACGCGTGCCGCCGCTGTGTACACCGGCTTCATCTTGAAGGAAGCGATGGTGACGACCGTCACGACGGTCAGGAGAAAAGTGAGGATCAGCCACTGGTGTTTGCGCAGGATGATCAGGTAGTCGAGCAGGTGAGGTTCGCGCGGTACCTGATCCCAAGGCAGGACGGACGGCGCGGGAATCACGGTCAGTGCTTCGCCGGGTTTCCGGTCGCGAAGGCTCGGCACGATTCTGGATGGCTCTTCCATTTACCCCTTCGTTTCCATTTCCGTGAACGGTTGCGGACGCCTAGTAAGCCGTCCGGTAGATGGCGACGGAGGAACCAATGCTGATGGCTGCTTCGGCGCCGCGTGCCAGAACTTTCAAGCCCTTACTGTCGGGAATATAAAGGATGTCGTTCGACTTCATGGCGACATCCTGCGTTTTCTGCTTTTCGATCTGTCCGATGCGCACCGGGATCGCGTCCTTTTGGCCGGTAACTGGATTGTTGCGCATGATCACAGCGCTGTCCGCTTTTGCGAAGCCGGTCAAACCGTGGGCCAGCGCAACCGCTTTCAGGACGGTGATCTGCTCTCCGTGGCTCTGCAGTACATAGCCGCCCGGTTGCGTGATGCCCGCGCCAGTGACATAGACGATGCCGGCACGCGGCACGGAGATCACGTCGCCGCCGTAAATTACAATGTTGTAGGCTGAATCGCCGGATTCCAGCAGATTCTGCAAGCGAATGGTGATGATTTGCGGATTTTGTGCTAGGGGATCGTCCGCGGAAGAGGCATCCGCACTTGCGTTGATGCCCCCGCTACCATTCGCTCGCGCTCCGATTAAGGCCGCAGCGGTACGGGCTGCCGGACCGTCTGGATTGCGCGTGACGATTACAACGCTCCCAGCGTCATCGCTTATCCCGCCTGCTCCGGCGAGGATTTCCAGCAACGTGGTGGGGCGAATCACCTGGTAGACCATCGGCTTCATCACCGCGCCGACCACCGAAACGGGCTGGCTGTTCTGCTCTTTCACGAAGACGGATACCTGCGGATGAGTGACCAAGCCGTTTTCGATGAGCAGCTGTTCCATTTTTTGTTCGAGCTGAAACGGCGTTAATCCCGCCGCTGTGATTTTCGACGGAATGAGGGGATACGAGATATCCCCGGCATCACCAACCCGGACGTCGCGGGAAAGTTCCGGCACATCGAACACTTCGATGTGCAACAAATCGCCGGTGCCGACCGGAACGTCGTGGGGCTTGGTGCGTTCCTGCGCGGCGAGTTCTTGGATTTTCTCGTTGGTTTGTTGTGGCGTCTCGGTTTTTTGCTGGCCGTAAAGTGCCGGAACGGGACACAACAGGAGCAGGGACAAGAATGAGGCAAACTTCGCTATGGGCCAGTCCGCAACGCGCCGGACGGCGAATTTCATTGCTATCGATAACATCGCAAACACTATCCCTTAGCGAGTGCGCAACTGTCAACCCGCGAAATCCAGTAGAAAAACACTCGGCGACAACGGGAACAGCTTAACAAGTTCTAATGTTCACCGGTGTCACTTTTGCTTGGAACCGTGATCGTTTTGGCACGCAAGTGACCACCGCAGCGCCAGGTTTCTCATTGTGTTCGCCCGCGCTCACGCATTTCCATAGAAAGTTGTGGCAAAGAGCGTCGCGCTGACGCGAGGTCGCCGCGCGCATCATGACCCGTGCACGTGCACGGCACCGTCATCAACCCGATTTCAAACCGTCTCGGGCTCGCTCTCGTCCTCGCGCTCGCGAACGCGTTTACGCGTGCGCACGGCGGCGCCCTGTGAAGGCAGGGGCGAGGTGGTAGCCAGATGGGCTTGCAGAAGAAACAATAAAGCGTTGGAAGGAATGTGCAGGTTGAAATCAACCATGCTGTGGAGCAACAGCCCGCAGAGCGCGGTGATCGCCCCGGCATGAACGGCGCGCGAAAAATGGCCTTGTTCGGCGGTGAAGCATTTGCGGGCATCGCGAAATAAAATCCACAAGAATGCCAGGCCGCAGAGGCCGCCGAGGATGCCCGTTTCAGCGAGCAGTTCCACGTAATCGTTGTGCACGTGGTCCACGATGTAGCCGTCATACGCAATTTCGTAACGCGGGAACACCGCGACCAACGAGCCTAGTCCCGCGCCCTCGAGGGGATGATCGAAAAAAATATGCGTGGCGCCGCGGATCATCGTGCCGCGCCGCCCCAAGGAGACGTCACCCTGATGCAAGGTTGAAAATCGTTCGATCGCCCTACCGGCACCCAGCCACGCCACCAAAGCCAAGGCGGCGAATCCCACAATGGCTAGGGCCACCAACCGCGGACCTTCCGGCGCTTTGCGTAGACGCGCCAGCAGCGCCAGCACTGCGACTTCAAATCCGAAGCTGACGATGCCGCCGCGCGAGCCGGAAAGAATCATCGCGCCGACGGGAACGATTGTGAGCAATCCGGTCAAAGGAATCATGTCGCGACGCAATCCGCGGAAAACCAGCAACGCCAAGCCCGCTGGAAGAGTAAGTTCCACAAACCCGGCAAAATGATTGCGGTTCACGAACGGGCCGAAGGGATCGCCGCCCGCGGTCAGCGTCCGGAGTCCGTAGATTTTCGCGTCGGAGGCGAAGTGCTGCACGATGCCCAGCAGCGAAACGGAGAAGCACAAGAGGATCAGGAACCATACGAGGTTCGTCAAATCGCGGCGCTCGCGAAAGACTTGCGTCGAAAGAAAGAAAATCAGCAGGTATGCGGCGAGCTTTAACAGTTCCACGCGAGTCAAAAACGGATAGGGTGTGGCGCGCAGAAGGAGCTGAGAGAGTCCGATTGCGAACAATCCCGCGAGCGGCCAATTCAGGGGACTCCAGTGAATCTTGATACGGTCATCGACAAACACGAGCGCGGCCCAGCCGATGAATAGCAGGCTCGCGCCAATCTCCAGTATCGAGCCCGACCAAACTTCGACCGCACCAAAGGCCAGCACGGCAAATGCAAACAGAAAAAACAGGCCACCGCGGATCACATTCATGGCGACGGGTTCCCCTGAAATTCCTCGGGAATCAATGAGACGTCCGCAATCCAAACCGTGCCGCTCAGCTTGTTTTCAAACAGACGGCTGCCCGTGCGCAACAGGCGCAGCAGCAGAAAATGCGTTTGCGCGCTCGTCGTCACGTCCATGTCCAGGGCGGTCCAGGTGTGAGAGCCCACGAAATTTTCAGTGAACGCATTTACCGCTTCGTCGTGATTGGGGTCAATGAGCGAAAAGCGTATCCCGCTTTCGGTGGTGATCTCTGAGGTGCGCATGTCGGCATGAAAATGATAGGTGTGCCGGGGTTCGACCGGAACATACTGCGCGGGTTGGGTGAGTTCGAGGTTGGTGCCGCCGCCAAAATCCAGCCGCACGGAGCGCACGCCGGACGAGGGAGGTGCGGCATCGAAATCAACCGCGACGCCAATGGGAGAGTTCCACCGCCAGCCCAGTCCGCCATTGCTGAAGTCGCCCGAAAATCCGCCGTTCCACACCAGCGAATGATCCAGCGGTTCATCCTGCGGTAATCCGGCCGCGGTGAGGGCTTCGATCCACACCTGTTTGGCTTCGGCGGAACGATCGTCCAGAATCAGCTCGTCGAAAAAGGGAAAAGTTCGCGGCAAATCCACGACCTTGCCGAGCGAGAGGATGCGTCGCCACACGGAAAGCGCGGCGTCCGATTGGCGAATCGAAGCGAAAAAGTTCAACGCTTGAATGTAAGCGTCCACATCCGCGGGCAATACTTGGTCCAGCAGAATATTTACATCGTGGCTTGATCGCCACACGCGGGAGATCGCAAGCGTGAGCAGCCTGGGGTCCGATCGCACGGCGTGGCGAATCTCGGCGTAGCCTTCTGCTTCTTTTTCCTGACGCAGCAGAAAATTTCCGTAATTCCACGCAACTTCGGCGGAGAGCGGGTACACGGAGCGCGCGCTTTCAAATGCGTTCTGTGCGCCGCTTAAATCTCCATTGGCCTCATAGGCGCCGGCCAGGTTCATCCAGAAGGTTGCGGAGAGCGGATCATCCTGCACGGCGCGTTGGTAGTCTGCGAGCTCCTGCTGAGGGTCGGCGTTGGCGAAGTCGAGCTGGCGGTAGCGGCCCAGAAGGTCCCAAGCGTCGGCGTTTCCGGGTTCGAGCGCCGCGCCGCGCTCGATTACCTCCAGCCGCGTGGAATGAATGCGATGGAAGGCGACCCAAAGCCTGGCCGCTTGGTAGGAGAGCAGTGCGCCGGCCGCCAGCGCAAACACCAGAATTGCCGCTCGTGGTGGGGCCTGCTGGAGTGTCGGCTGCACAGAGCGGTAATGTCCTATGACTATCGGTGTTTCCGCAAGGCCAAATTCAAATCTGTCCGGAGCGAAATTTTACGGTAGGCGCGCGTGTCTGCGGGCGGCACAACTCCTGTCGCCGGGCACCCGCATTGGTAGCGGCGTGGCGCGCGATCCATCGAGGGCGGGAATCCGGTGCTTATTTCTGGCCGAAGCGGTAAATGAAACCCACAGAGCCGCGATAATTTCCTTGGCTGGTGCCGCCATAGTTGGTGGCATTAATCTGATAGAAGCCGGTATGTTCGTAGTCGAGCTCGATCAAGCGAATAGTCCAGCGCTTCGTGAATTTCACGTCGAAGCCGCCTCCACCCATCCAGGTGCTGGCCCAGCCCCAATGACTGAACTCATTGAAGCCTCCCTGCGCCTCCAGGTTGTAACCGGAATAGGCCGGGCCGACTAACACCTCGCCGAATGGAGTGATCTTGTGGCGATGGCCCAGAGGATAAATTCGCGCGCCAAACATTAACGTATAGAGCTGGGTGTTCCCGTTCACGCTGTTGATGTTGTAGGCCCCGGAAAGATCGGCGCCGACGCTCAACCAGCGGAAAATGCGATAGTCGGCGTACATCGAAAATCCGTTCATGTTCAGCCGGTGGCTGTCGGCCTGCAGCAACGACCTGTACATGTACCCGCCGCCCAATTCGAAATTCGACCGGGAAGGTTTTTGCACGTGCGGTTTCGGGATATGTGGGAAATGAGGACTCGGGTCCACCGGCTCGGGACTGACGAGCGTCGGACTAACCGGCAGAGGACCGTACAGCGATAGCTGTTGCGCCGAGACACGCAGGCCGAAAAGTGCCAAAAGAAATAAAATTCCCGCTACCTTTTTCATCAACAGCGCCCTCCAGAAATGGCGTGGTACCCAGTGCTTTTCGCGGTGCGAGTTTTCAGATGCGGGCGGCCGGTAATACGTTGGCACGCGGCGGCTCACTAGGATAGATGGAAAGGCCTGCAAAGTGTAGTGCCGGGCCCAAATCATCTGCAATCGCGGGAGGCCAGATTAAGGGTCGCGCGCTTGCCCGCTTCAGCGGTTAGCAGACTTGAAACGAACCGCTCGTCGGAGCAGGGATTACCCGCGCAAAAAAAAGGCCGCGCGGCCTGTAAGACAGGGCGCGCGGCCTGATCTGCGGATGAGTTGAGTTTTATTGCGTGATGGTCACGTTCACCGTGATCGCTGTCTTGGTGAGGCCTCCCGAGGATGGTGTAATCGTGATAGTTGACGACTTGGATCCTCCCCCTGGTCCTCCGCTGCAGCCCGCCACCAGCACGAACACCATCATGGCTCCTGCAAGTCCAAGCCGCGTGCGGAATCGCCGGGGCTCGGGAAGCAGGAAGAGCAGGCCGATCGCCATGATGATGAAGAGCACCTGCCGCAGCAACGCGGAGGGCGGCATCTTCATGGATTGCGGCGGCACAAGGAACGCCGCGGCAGTGATGGAGCCGCTCGCCGTGGCGCCTGGAGCCGGCGCCGCGTTGGTGGTCGGCACAGAGCACGAGGTAATCATCATTCCGGTTCCGGGCGTACAAGCGAAAGCCACGGCTCCCGTAAAGCCGCCCAAGCCGGTGACGAGCACTGGAAACGAGCCGGTCGCGCCTTTGGCCACACTGATGGCCGCGGCAGAGGCCGAGAAGTCCCACGCTGGACCGGATAGCGGCACGGTGTCCATGGCGCCACCGGTTTGCGTAATCGTGAGGCTGCCCGCGACCGGCCCTGGCGGCGTAGCCGCAACGGGGCTGAAGGTAACCGTCACAGCGCAAGCAGTTCCTGCCGGGGCGATTACGATTGGGAACGCGCCATTGTTGCAAGCGGCGGTGTTGGAGGTTTCTGTAAACACGCCTGGCGCGGCAGCGATCGCCGAAATGCTCAGCGGTGCGTTGCCGTTGTTGCCGATCGAAACGGTTGCGTTAGTCGATGTCATCAGCAGAGCGCCCGGCAAAATGAGAGTGGTGGGCGCAAAAGTGATGTTAGCTCCAGTGGCAGTGCCCGTGCCGGTTAGCGTCACAAGCATCGGGTGATTCAGACCGTCCAGAGCGTCAAAAATTTGCAGCGCCGTGGATTCGGCCACGGGGCCCGATGGTGTGAAGGTCACTCCAATTGTGCAAGTAGCGCCGCCGGCGATTGACGTTGTGCAAGGAGTGATGCCGGTAGCGGTTCCTGCAAAGTCCGCGGAGTTGCCACCCGTCGTCGTCGGCGGAAGAGTCAGGCCGATGGCCGATCCGGTGTTGTTTGTAATCGTGACGTACTGTGGCTGCGAAGTGGCACCCACCAGCTGTGTTCCGAAATTGATGTTCGTTGGAGCCACGCTAATAGTTGGTGTTAGCGTTAAGTCCGCCACGAATGCATTCGAGTTCCCTGCAGAGGCCTTGAACAAAGTTTGGTACGCCAGAGTTGTGGTTGGAAAATCCGACGTTCCGGCTTGGCCATCCACGTAGACGTTACCCGAGCCGAGGGCGAGACCTAGTGCGATATCCGCTAGAGGTGGGTTCGCGCCTACGCCCTTGCTCCCACCGAGGAAAGTGGAGTAGACGAGCTGCGCTTGCGCGTTGGCTCCCGCAGGATTCACCTCGGTAATGAAAGTCGTTCCCGCAGAGTTTAGTCGAGACGTCTGATACGCGCCTTGGGTTATGGGAAAGTCCGTCGAACCGCTGAAGCCAGTCACGTAGGCATTGCCGGACGAATCCGTTGCGATCGCGTCGCCAAAGTCGCCATTGTTCCCACCGAGCAACGTCGAGTAAGTCAATGAGCCGGTTGTGGTGTTTACGACGGAAACAAACGCTACGCCGTTGATGAGACTCGGAGAGGTCGCGGGCGGCGCAATAGGAATCGTCTGGCCGGCCGGTACCGTAGGGAAGTCGGACGAATATGTCTGTCCCGTCAAGTAGACAAGATTGTTCGGGCCCAGCGCGATCGCTTCTCCCAGATCTGCTGTTGTGCCGCCCAAACAAGTGGAATAGGTCACTGCAGGCGTAGCAACGTTGATTGCCGAGACAAAAGCAGAGCCAACGTTCCGGCATGGCTTGACTTGAGGGCCGCGCACGGGGAAATCAGTTGAAGTGGTCGTGCCCACAATGAACACCTCGTTGTTTCCTCCAAGGATCACTCCGAACGCATAGTCTCCGAAGGGGAAGGCGACGGACGGGTTTCCCGTGCCACTGCCACCAAGATAAGTGGAAAACACGAGTGACGCTGGGCCGTTGGCGGCGCTCGGATTGACCTCCGTCAGAAACGCATTACCGTCGGGGCTCGTTTGAGCGAAGAGCGGGTTCATGGTCGGAAAGTTCGTGGATTTCGTCACGCCGACTACGTAAGCGTTTCCGCTCGTGTCCACCGCGATGCCGGTGCCGTCATCAAAGGTGTCGCCGCCCAAATAACTCGAATACCCCAACTGCGCTGCGCCGGTATTGCCCGGGATCAGCTTGGTGACGAACGCGGCGCCGCCTGTGCTGGTTCCGGCTGGCCCGGGTTGCCCAATCTTCGCATTGGTAGTAACGGGAAAGTCCGGCGAAAAAGTCCGTCCTGTAACGTAAATGTTGACCGGGCTGGCGGTATCCACGGCAATCGCTTGCGCAAGATCTCCCCCGTTTACGCTCCCCAATCCTCCCAGGTATGTCGAGTAGAGAAGCGAGGTTCCGGTTGGATTCAGCTCCGAGACGAAGGCGGTTCCGAACGTTGCGATGTCTCCCGGCGGCGTGCTTGGCTCCGGATTCATCTGCGGAAAGTCTGTGGAAAATGTTTGGCCAGCGAGGTAGGCGTTTCCCGCCGCGTCGAGCGCCAAGCCAAACGCCAGGTCGTCGGTCGTGCCGCCGAGATAGGTCGAGTAGTTGAGAATCGGATCAATGGTCAAAGGCTGGGTGTGGTCATATTCCGCGACCGAAAAGCGGATCTGACGATCGCTGGCGATCGAATAAATACCCGCTATTTCCCGGCGCTCGCCGTTCACTTCCTGATAGATCACCGGCTTCCGCAGTTCGACTTTGCCGCCCGCCACGTTCATCAATACATCGCCCCGCGAATCAATTTGCAGTTTGCGCGCGCCGCCAATATTAAGCGCGATCACGTTGGGATCCGCCCCCGGTGCGACGATGAAATCGTATTCCAGTCGCTGTTCACGTCCGTAGAACACCAAATCCACTCCCGGATAGATTTCGCGATAGCGCACCGCTTCGTACGAAGGAATATCCGTGTGCCATTTCTTCGGATCGCCGCCAATGAAGTAGTCCGTTTTTCCCGGCAGTGGTTTCGTTCCGGCGATTTCAGCCGCAGGGTTCGCTCCTTCGAAGTGCATGCGAAGTACCGAGGTTTGCGCCG
>Ga0210396_10002974_pt1 | contig 17032 bp, 11 predicted proteins | sample IncBWH17OmetaG_FD_155466 | JGI IMG/M metagenome (GOLD analysis project Ga0210396, IMG submission 155466) | Forest soil microbial communities from Barre Woods Harvard Forest LTER site, Petersham, Massachusetts, United States - Inc-BW-H-17-O ... | reverse complement strand
CACCTTGCGGCCTTGGGGATAGGTCTGGTTGTTGCCGCCGATAGTGGTGAACGGAGCGACGGAACTGCCTGCTTTCAGAACGATCGGGAATGTCTTGAGCACCTGCGGGTAGTTGTTCGGCTGAAAAATGCTGGAGTACCAGCTTGCACCGGGATTGAATTGGTTGACGAGGTTCGGCGTGTATAGGTGGGTAAATCCGACGACAAGCGTCCGCTGGGGCTGCGGAGAATACGCGTAGAAGATCGAATTGATGGGATCGGTATAGGCGGCCTGCAGGCCCGTGTCCTGTTGAAAGCGGTACCAGATGCTGTTCTTTGCATTGATGGTGTGATCGATCTTCACAACAATCAGATTCTCGCTGTCAGTGTTGTTCATCGACTTCGTGCGGATGTTGGCGCAGCCAGAACCATTGAATAGATTCGAGGCCGATTGCGTTCCCGGCAGGAGATTGCCGTTCGCATCAAGGGGGCATGAGAGAACCGGCGTCGGCGTGCCCGCGGTATTGTTGTAGAGCTTAAACATGTTCTGGTAGAAGCCAACCTCTCCGGGCTGGGCGGGCAGCACCGTTCCATTGACCGGGTCAGATCCGCCTTGCGGTAATTGACCGAGTGCGTACTGCTGGTAGGCGGGCGAGGGGACAGTTGTCCGCGCCACCAGCGGGAGCGCGATCCGAATGCCCTCGTAATGACCGAAAAAGAACAGTTTGTTCCTGCGAATCGGTCCACCTACGCTCACGCCAAACTCGTTAACCGTCGAGCGCGGCTTCGTCGCAACGTTTCCCGGTGTGTCGTTCGCGTGCAGAAAATAATCCGTGGCATTGAGCAGCGATCCGTTCCAGATTTCGTATGCGTCCCCATGAAACTGATTCGTTCCCGACTTGGTGAAGTAGTTCACCTGCGAAGCGCCGTACCGGCCCTGATCCACAGAATAGGAGTTGGTATTGACCGTGGCCTCCTGCAAGGCGTCAAGCCCGATGACGAGATTGGTGGAGAGACCGACATTCAGGCCGAGAAACGGATCGTTCGCATCGAATCCGTCGAGAATGTACCCGTTGGACGTGGCCGGCAGGCCATTGAATTCGACGTTGCCGTAACCTCCGGCGGCCTTCGCGTCGTTGGAAGAGCCAGCGGTATTCATCAGCGCGCCCTGCGCGAACTGCGCAACATAAGTCAGGTCTTGCCCTGGGTTGGGCAAATTCTTGATGGTCTTCGCTTCCAGCGTGGTGGAAGTATTTGGATTCTCAAGGCTCAACAGCCCGGTGCGCGTGGTGACCTCGACGGATTGCGAGGCTGCGGCTGGCGTGAGTGTGAAATTCACGGTGATCGTCTGTCCCACGGCGACCGCAGTGGCTTGCGACTGAGCCGGAGCAAAGCCTTCCGCTTGCACCTCGATCCGCCAGGTTCCCGGATTCATCTGAGCGAAGAGGAAGCGCCCTTCGGCAGTGCTGCGTGCGGCGCGGGTTGCGCCGGTATTTACGTCTGTCGCCTGCACCTGGGCATTGGGAACCAGAGCGCCTGATTTATCGCTGACGGTTCCTGTGAGCGCACAGCTCGTTCCACTTTGTGCCCATAAAGTGCCGGAGTTAACCATAGTCAACACCAGAAAAACTGTGAGGATGTTCAGGACTCGTATGCGCATTCGGAACGACCTCCGATGATCTGTGAGCGATTTCCGCGCGCGGCGGCGGGGCACGCCGGAACAGGGATAGGCGTGCCGGCCAGTCATATTTAGACTAGCCTAATTAATTTAGGATCGCCTAAAATAGAAGAGATGTCAAACGCCGAGGAGACGACAATTTATGCCGGTGAATCGGCAAGTGAACGTCAATACGGAATCGGTAGACAACTACCTGAAAGCGATCTTCGCCCTCAGCGGACCGGAGGAAGGGCGCGTAGCAAGCACAGCCCTGGCCGAAAGGCTCGGAGTTGCGCCCGCTTCCATTACGAACATGTTGCAAAAGCTCGCGTCATCTGCCAAGCCATTCGTGGAATATGAGAGGTATCGCGGTGTGCGCCTATCTGCCGAAGGCAAACGGCGTGCGCTTGAAGTCCTGCGCCATCATCGACTGATCGAAACCTTCCTCTACGAGGTTCTGAACTTTCCCATCGAAGAAGTTCATGAGGACGCCGAGCGGCTCGAACATTTCATCTCCGAGCGTTTGGAGGAGCGCATTGCTGCAAAGCTCGGCCACCCGAAGTTCGATCCCCATGGGCATTGCATCCCCGCGATGGATGGGAAAATGCCTAACGAAATTTCTAAGCCGCTGACGAATATTGAAAAGGAGGGGCGGTTTGTCGTGGACAGTGTTTCGGATCAGGATGCGCTTTTATTGAAGCGGCTCAACGCCCATGGCATCACTCCCGGCGCGCGGCTACAGGTCATAAGCGGATCTCCCGATGAATTTGTTCTGCGCACCGCTCGCGCCTCGAAAGCTTTGCGCCTGTCTCGTGATCTCGCGGGCGCAATCCGAGTTCGCTCGACAGTTGAGCGGCATAGTTGATCTTCCGAGAGCGTGCAGATGAACAAAATGGATAGACGCACGGAAATCGATGCTCGAGCTAACTCTCTCGGGTCAGCAGCGAGCACGCACGTCTCTTTGGAGGGCGTGCACAGTTCCGTCGCAGTGCCACATCATGAAGCAGGCTTTTGGAAACAGTGGCGGGCCTTCGTCGGCCCAGCGATTTTGGTCAGCGTTGGCTACATGGACCCAGGTAACTGGGGGACGGATCTGCAGGCCGGTGCTCGTTACAAGTACGGGCTCTTGTCGGTGGTCGGACTGGCCAGCCTGATGGCGATCTTTATGCAGATGATTTCCGCCCGCTTGGGCGTGGTGACGGGGAAGGATCTCGCCCAATGCTGTCGCGACTGGTATCCCCAGTGGACCCGTTGGCCCAACTGGTTGATGAGCGAAGTGGCCATTGGTGCTTGTGATTTGGCCGAAGTGCTGGGAAGTGCAGTAGCCCTCAACCTGCTGTTCCGCATTCCCTTGCTATGGGCGGTCATCATTACGGGCTTGGACGTGCTATTACTCCTGGCCCTGCAACGATTTGGGATGCGCACCATCGAGGCTGTAGTCCTGCTGCTGATCGCGACGATAGGCGTGTGCTACTTCATTGAGATTTTCATTCTCCCGCAAACCCAACCAAGTTTTCTGGAAATGGGGCGCGCACTGATTTCACCACACTTTCGTCAAGCGGGGATCGTATACCTTGCCATCGGGATCATTGGCGCAACCGTAATGCCCCACAACCTGTATCTACACTCAGCCCTGGTACAGAGCCGCAAGCTACAGAAGGATGAACCATCCATACGGAGCGCGATCCGCTTCAACAACATTGACTCAACTGTAGCCCTGACCATCGCCTTCTTCGTCAACGCAGCGATTCTAGTGCTCGCAGCGCTGGTATTCTTCGGTAAGGAAAGCGTGACCACAGCGGGTGGCCAAGTGGTCCATTTCAGCGCCGACAGCGATTGGATTCGGGTCGCTTATTTGACGCTCGCGCCGTTGTTAGGAACGGTTGTTGCGAGCACTTTGTTTGGGGTGGCGCTCCTGGCAAGCAGGCCAGAGCAGCACCATCACCGGCACGCTCGCCGGGCAGGTCGTCATGGAAGGCTTCATGCACTGGCGAATCAAACCCTGGCTGCGGCGGCTCATCACCCGCACGCTAGCCATCCTGCCTGCGGTCTTCATTATCGGCATACGAGGCGACAGCAGCGTTACCGATCTGCTGACCCTCAGTCAAGTGGTACTGGCTCTACAGCTTCCATTTGCCATGTTTCCACTCCTGCATTTCACGAGTTCCCGCAAGCGAATGGAGAAGTGGAAGAACGGTTGGTTCCTCCTGATTGCGAGTTGGAGCAGTGCTATTCTGATCACCGCGCTGGACATATACGGCATACCAGATTCGCTCAAGGCCGCGTGGCAGGTGATCACCGGCGGATGACGCTGGAACGTAAAGACGACAGAAATGGAACAGCCATGTACGACACCATTCTGGTGACGTTGGACGGCAAACCGACTGACCGCGCGATTATCGAACACGTCAAGCAACTCGCGAAGCTCGCACATAGCCGTGTGGTGCTGCTGCACGTGGCAGATGGATGGGCAGCTAGAACCTATGGACCGGATGCGGTCAGCCCGGAAATCGCCGAAGACACTGCGTACTTAGAAAAAGTTCGCACCGAGTTTCAATCAATGGGCATTCCCACAGAGGCTGAACTAGCGTACGGCGAACCTGACAAGGAAATCATCAAATGGGTTCAGCAGAAGAGTTGCGACCTGGTGGCCATGAGCACCCATGGGCACCGGTTCTTCGCCGACATATTTCTTGGCACCACAGCTAGCCGAGTACAGCACCGCGTCAGCGTGCCCGTTCTCCTCCTCAAGGCGAAGTGAACTAACCGTAAGACCTCGGTCAACTCTCAATCAGTTCGGAGCGGGTGCAAACAGGCCGTTCATACAACACGATGTTCGCTACACGGACACTGAGCGCTGGGGTCTGGTCTGGAAGCACGCCGAATACCTCGCGAAAGACGATATATCTGGCACGCCTAGCCTTTTACTCAAGCCGGCACATGCACCGGTGCCGTGGCCAGACCGGATACCCCACACCGATACCTGGGAGTGATCCAGAGTCCCTAGACAAGAAGTTTGACAAGTAAAGTCTGTAAGGCATGGTTTGCGGCGCGCAATTTTCTTTGTCGCTGAAACGAGATACGGGCGTACTATCGCACGAGTGCCGAGGGAGGAGCTTCGGCGCGCCCTCCCGTCCCCACGATCCCCCAGCGAAGATCGCGACATATCGCGTCCTGTGGCCGTTGGCTACTGGAACACATGTCACGCAAGGTGCAAGTCGGTTCACGACTTTGCCCCATCAGCGCAAGCCGTTTGGGGCGAGCCAGAATAAATCGGATACCCGCGGGTTCTTATAGGAGCGACGCCTTCATTTCATCGACGACCTTCAGAATCGATTGCCGTGAACACGTTCGCTCTTCCATCGTCGCAGATAACTAAAAGGAGAACACGATGTTTCCAAGTACGATTCGATCGGGGCTCATTGCTGTGTGCGCCATTGCGCTTGGCGCCGTGTGTCAGACCGCAGCAGCGGCTTCACTGTGCGTGAACCCTGGCGGCAGCGGCGGTTGCTACACAACCATCCAGGCGGCCGTCAGTCATGCGTCTGCGTACGACGTGATTCATGTCCGACCCGGCACCTATAAGGAATTTGTTACCATCGGCATTCCACTCTCAGTCCTTGGTGACGGTGCGGGCGACACCATTATCGATGCCACCGGCCTCGCCCACGGCATCTTCGTCGATGGCTTTGACAACCCTGGCCTGCGCGATGTGACCGTCGCCGCCCTCACTGTGCGCAATGCGCTGTTTGAAGGCATCCTGGTGGTCAGCGCCTCGGACGTCATCGTTCGCAACAACCACATCCTCGATAACGATAAGTCGTCCGGCCTAAACTTCACCGGCGCGGCCACCGGCTGTCCTGGCCAGCCGGGCAATGGAACCTACGAGAACGACGAAACCGGCGACTGCGGGGGCGCGCTACACCTGGTTGGCGTCGCCAATTCGCTGATCTCGGACAATGTGGTCACCGGCAACGCCGATGGCGTCCTCATCAGCGATGAGACCGCAGAAAGCCACCATAATCTCTTCACCCACAACGACGTCACCGACAATCCGCTGGAGTGCGGCATCGTGCTCGCATCGCATCCTCCCGCCGGTCATACCACGCCGCCCTTCGCACGCCACTTCGGCGTCAATAACAACACCATCGCCGACAACGTCTCCAACAACAACGGTGTGCAGATCGGCGGCTCAGGTGCAGGTCTGTTCACGGATGGCATGGGTCAGGGGCGCGTCTCCGGTAATGTCATCATCCACAACGAGCTCAAGCACAACGGGCTCGGCGGCGTCGCCTTGCACACGCATGTCGGCCCCGCCTTCGGCCTCCCCGCAGATGACATGAGCGGCAATCAGATCATCGGCAACGACATTGAAGACAACCTCGCCGATCAAGGCGATACCGCCACACCCGGCCGCGTCGGCATCAACATCAACAGCGGCGGCGGGGGCAGCCCGGTCCTTGGAACCGTCATCGCGCGCAACGTCATCAGCGATGAAGACGTCGACGTCGCCGTCAACACCCCGGCCGAAGTCGATGTGCACCTCAACAACCTGCTCGGGAGAAAGGTGGGTGTCGCGGACGTCTGCGCCCTCGACAAGGCTAAGCTGTGCACTGGGACCATCGATGCCAGCCAGAACTGGTGGGGTTGCGATGATGGGCCGGGCAAGCACGAGTGCAGCACGGTGAGCGGCACCAACATCACGTTCGTGCCCTGGTTACAGAAGGCTGTCGAGCTCGAACACTGATACGGTTCGAACGCTGCCGGTCCGAAGTACCAACTCCGGCCGGCAGCTCACTTGCCGTCGACGTTGTGAGGAGATCGGGCCGCCGTCAATCGTTTCTGCACGCACGGCGATGCGCCGCCGAGGTTGTTCGCTCTTTATTGAGCAAAAACGGCACAACAGCAGGAATGTGATGCTGGATTGAGATGTCAAATGGCGACTTCAGGGCAACGCACTCATCCAGACGGGTTGAAGGTCAAATCGCGGGTTCACATCGGATTGTGGCCCATACTTCCCCAACCCCAAAAAATGGGTAAGGTCCGGGATGGCGGTTATTCGCCAGAAATCCAGGACCTTAAGTTCAGCCCTACTGGAGTACTCAACGGGGGAATAGGGCCTCTTCTGGGGCGCGATAATGGGACATGCCCTTCTTAGCCAACGTCTGCGAACATAACGTGGCGATGCTTTGCATCCGGTCGATGAGCTGATGGTGGGCGGTGTACAAGCCGTATTTCTGCTGCTGCTGGTCTTCGTGGCTGTGTTTGCAGGGCTGGCGCGGCGGTTGAAGGTCCCCTATCCAATCCTGCTCGTGATTTCCGGACTGCTGCTGAGCTTTCTGCCCGGGATGCCGCGGATCGGTTTAGATCCCAATCTGGTCTTTCTGGTCTTTTTACCTCCGCTTCTGTACTCGGCTGCCTGGACTCTATCGTGGAGGGAGTTCCAACGGAACTTCGTAAGCATTGCAATGCTTGCTGTGGGACTGGTGTCGTTCACTGTTCTGGGGCTGGCGCTCGCAGCCGGATCGTTCTTGCCTGGGTTTGACTGGAAGTCTGCAGTGCTGTTGGGTGCGGTAGTGGCCGCGACGGATGCCATCGCGGCCACCTCGATTGCGCGGCGAGTAGGACTGCCGCAACGCATCGTGCACATCCTGGAAGCCGAGAGCCTGGTTAACGACGGCACTGGACTGCTGGCGCTCCAGTTTGGGCTAGCCATGCTGATGACGGGCCGAACCCCGTCGATTGTGGAGGGGGTCGGACGGCTGATATTTTTGATCGGCGCCGGCGTGATGGTTGGTCTCGCCATCGGTGGCGTAGTGGCCTTGTTTGAACGGTGGGTCGATGACGGGCCGATTGAGATTGTGATCAGCATCCTGGTGCCATATGCGGCTTACCTTATAGGCGATCGGGCGCACGCGTCGGGTGTGATCGCAGTGATTGCATGCGGCATGTACATGAGCCGAAAGAGTCCGGAGTATATGTCACCGCAGGTGCGGTTGCAGGCGACAGCGGTGTGGGACGCGCTCACCTTTGTGCTGAACGGCATCGTGTTTGTGCTGATCGGGCTGCAACTCCCGTATGTGATGGGACAGATCGGCGGTCTGAGTCACATGGTGTTGTTGGAATATGGGATCGGCTTCAGTGCAGCAATCATCGTACTTCGGATCGCGTGGGTGTTTGGAGAGACCTACATCGTGTATGCAGTTCGGCGGTGGGTGCAGAAGATCGAGGCTGAGAAGCCAGAACCTCGAGGGTTATTTGTGATCGGGTGGGGCGGAATGCGGGGGGTACTCTCGTTGGCAGCGGCAGTCTCACTGCCATATACGTTACCGGGAGGGAGGATGTTTCCGCAAAGGAGCATGATCATTTACCTCGCATTCTGCCTGATCGTCGCGACCCTGGTATTGCAGGGTCTTTCGTTGCCGTGGCTGATCCGGAAGCTCGGATTGTCAGATCTGGGTCACATAGACGATGAAGAGCAGGAAGCGAGACGTGTCATGCTGCGAGAAGCTCTGGTGCATCTTGCTCGCAAGCGTTCGAAGAACCGTGATCAATCGGCGATGTTTGGAGAGTTGATTGCGAGCTACCAACGAAGACTCGATGCGATGCCCGCTGAACGCGAAGAGCAAGTGAAAGGGCTGGTCGACCAGACCCGCCGGAATGAGGCCATTCTGGCGGCACTCCAGGTAGAGCGGGAGGCGCTCATTCGGTTACGGAATGAGGGGCGAATCGACGATGAGGTGTTGCGGACGCTGCAGCGGGAGCTCGACTTTACAGAGAGCCGCGTGCATACAGGATCGATGATGATGCCGTAGAGTCAGCTTTGGTGGATGGGTCCTTACGGCTTTATCCGAACCGCCCAATCGCACGTGCTCTTTCCATGGATCATTTCCGATTGTGTCTTTCCGCAACGCTTTTTCTCTTTAGTTCGATTATGTGAGAATGCTCGGGTTTGGCTCCGGATTCGCCGACGGTCTTGGTGTTTTGGAGCTGTGCTTCGAGCTATATCTTGGGCCAGCTCGGTCGGAATGGATTCGCGACTTGTCGAAGTTGTAGTGGGCTCTTCGAGCTACAGGTACCAGGGAATATTGATTACCATGATGCGCTGATTCCCGCGTACAAGCAGAAGCAGCTTCAGCAGTTGAGCCCGTTGGTTGTGGAGCGGAGTCTGCCACCAGTGTTTGACGACGAGTTCGGGGACAAGGACAGCAATCTGACGATCAGGGTGGTCGCGTTCGACCTTCAAGATGTACCTAGTGGCGCTATGACGAAGCGGTAGGGCGAAGAGATAAAAATAAGCTCGGGAACCGTCTTCCCTGACTCGCGCAAGGGTGCGGCTGCATTATGTTGCCACATCTGTTGCACTTCGTCGCGGCATTCCTCGGCGTCGACGTGGACGGCTTGAACCTGATCACTGATCTTCAAGGCGAATCGCAAGCCTTTTTGGGTGATGCGAGACCAGCGGTCGAGAGGGACAATGACCAAGGGTTCGGCGAGATTTTCGACGCGCATGGGGCAATCGATGGCGATCTGGCGTGCGACTCGATCGTAATGGTGCTTGACGGCACTCATCGTAATGATCAGTAGGGGAACGAGGATCGCTATGACCCATGCACCCTCGGTGAACTTGGCGACAAGCACGACAACAAGCGTGATGCCGGTGGCGACGGCACCCACGCCATTGATGATCATGCGTTGGAGTGCGTCTTTGCCACCTTGTCGCTTCCAGTGTATGACCATCCCGGCATGGGAGAGCGTGAACGCAAGAAAGGCCCCGACGGCGAAGAGCGGGATCAGGCGGTCCGTCACACCGCGGAAGACGATAAGTAGGAGCGCGGTGAAGCCAACCAGCGCAACGATACCGTGGGAGTAAAGCAGACGGCGTCCGCGGACCTTGAAGACGTGCGGCAGATAGTCGTGCATCGCGATGGCGCGTGTGAGACGCGGGAAGTCGGCATACGACGTGTTCGCCGAGAGCGCGAGCACCGCGAGGATCGAGCCGATCGTGAGGTAGTAGAACCAGCCGCGGCCCATGACGGCAGCGGTGAGTTGGGAAAGGATGCTCTGATAACCGGCGGCACCAGGGTCGGTGGCGCCGATAGAGTAGGCGCGACACAGCAGCGCAATACCAGCGAGGAAGACCATGAGCAGAACGATAATGATGGTGAGCGTCCGCTTGGCATTCTTCTGCGTGGGCTCGCGGAAAGCGTTGACGCCGTTCGAGACGGCCTCCACACCAGTCATGGCGGTACATCCGCTGGCGAAGACCTTGGCCAGAAGCCAGAGGGAGAACATCGACGCGCTAATGGGTAAGCGTGGAGGCTCAACGATTGGGACCGGATGGCCCCCGGCTGCGAAGACACGCACTGCTCCGATGACGATCACGAGCAGCAGTGTGCCCACGAAGAGGTAGGTGGGGATAAGGAAGGCGGTGCCGGTGTCCTTGACCCCACGTATGTTAATCAGTGTGAGGATGAGCAGAATGGCCAAACAGAGGGCGAGAGTATGGGGTTGAAGCCGGGGAAAGGCGGAGACTAGGGCGCCTACACCTGCGGAGATGCCGACGGCCGCATTGAGGATATAGTCGATCATCAGCGCCGCCGCGGCGAACAGGCCGGCATTCTTGCCCAGATTTTCGGAAGCCACCGTATAGCTGCCGCCACCGTGGGGATAGGCATCAATGGTCTGGAGGTAGGAGAACCCGACGATCGCAAGCAGAACAATGATGGCGAAGCTGATCGGTACGATGTGCTGAATGCCAGTGAGGCCAAGGGGAATGAGGAGCGTTAGAGCGGCCTCCGGACCATAGGCGGCTGAGCTGAGAGCGTCAAGGCCGAAGACGGGAATGCCGGCGATCGGGCCGATATGCTCGGCGCGCTCTTCGGTTGTTGCGAGCGGTTTGCCAACGACGAGGTTGAAGAACGACACGAATTTTCTTTCAGTCGGCCACGACGGCACGTGCCACAAAGGTTAGCTCAAAAAACCCGACGCCAAACCCTTGACGGTAGCTAGATGTTCCTGGTGCGCTCCCGTCAGAAGTGCCAGATCAGGTCAGACCGTCCAATGGTCATTAAGCTAGCGAGGTCATTTCGTCACAATAAGAGGCGATTGGCAAAGAAGATTTCTTATTTCCAAACGAATACTATGTTGGTTTTCGTCCGACCCGATCACCAACTGAATTTTACGCCCCGACTCTCCATGCAGTTGTCGCGACAGATCCTCCTGAGTCATTTCGACGGTACTTAGCCCATTGACCGACCGTATCTGATCGCCTATTTTGAGGCCTCCCTGTGATGCTGGGGTCGGACTCCAGACTGCCATAACGGTAAAGAACCCTGTAGGATCTTTCGCGAACTGAATGCCGATTGTGGAGAAGCGATCTTGATCAGCCTTGAAGTTAGGGTCAGGACGGAGATACAGCGAATCATTTGCCAAATCGAGCGACACGACAAATTGCTTTAAGAAATCACTGCCCAATAGACCGTCAACATCGGGGTTTGAAAGGAAGCCGGCAGACGTAGGTGGTTGTACTCGCATTGGAAGGTTTTCATAGGAGGTACCTCCAATGGTCATGTGGCGGATGCACACCAATTTAGAGGGCGCTAACGTTCCCGATGAACGAACACCATCAATGACCGAAAGTGCTTTTTTGTCTTGATTTAGTCTCGACCATCCGCTGTTCGATAGAACGCTGAAGTTCGTGCCCGTATCAAGCAGAAACGTCAACGGAACCCCATCAAGGTTCAAGTGGGCAAAGTATCGATTTCCGATCCTATGGAGCTTGATAGGAACGCCATGAGGCGCAACGGATATACGGCCAAACGTAATAGTCCCGACAGAATAATCAAGCGTGATTGTAAATTTGCGGATGACGTCATTTCCCAAGGCGCCATCGATGTGTACCCCTAACGCTCCGGAAGTTGCCGCTAAATCATCAGTCATCATCCTTAGGCCGCTGCTGTGAACGGACTGAATGTCAAGGTGAGGCACGAGTATAACCGCGGTATTTTCGGACGAGTAAGGCATTTGAAGTTCCGCATAAGCAACCGGGTGGAGGCCAAGCCGCTGTGCAAACTCCCGATCAAGGAGAGAATGTTCTGCACCCGTGTCGAGCACTAAAACCGCCGGAGATCCGTTCACTCTAGCATCTACCAGGAAGGTGCCGTCGACGTTCCGCGACTGTGCATAGGCGGTCCTAATGATACTTGCGCCGAGGAGGGTGAGAGGTAAGAGCAGTAACACTCTTCTCGAGATTTGCGCCGAGCGTTTTACCGAGTGCATGCCTATAAATGTCATTTGGCAAAGTGACCTAAAGTGGAAAACGCAATTGTGGGTCGGGACCTCATTGACTGAGTGTGGACGACTACGGTCCAAGCACCTTCAAATGATCAGTAGACCCTTGCGAATTCCTATCTATCAGCAGGAAAGCGCGGCTGGCACCGGCGTGTGCACCACTGCCAGCCAATCGGGTTTAGAACTTCACAAGGAAGGCACCAGTGATCCGGTTTTCGCTGTTGCGAAGATCGGGACTAAAGCCAGGCACCACAGATCCTGGAGCTCCGGTGTTTCCGCCAGGCGGAGTGACGCCTCCAGGTCCACTGAAGTAAGGCACATTGGCGGCGCGGTGGTTGTACTCCAGCCGATAGGTCATGTACTGGCTGGGCATGTAGTCCGCAGTAACCGAAGCATCCCATGCCTTGAACTGGTCTCCAGGGTTCTCCGTGAAGTACGGAGTTCCGGACGCAGCCGTAGCTCCATTGATCGGCGGCAGAAGAACCAGATAGCGTCCGGGGTTGTTGATGCGACCGCCACCGAGGGTCAGACCGAAACGATCACGATCGAACCAGAGACGGTTGTAAAGCATGAAGCCGAGGAAGCTCTGCTTCGGCCCGGTCTTCCCGTTGCCATGGCAGCTTACGCCGCCTCCGCTCTCGCAGCCTGCGTCGCCGGTCAGCGTCATGGCAGCTTTGCTAATGATTGCATCGGGGCGGTCATAGTACTTGTACTCGATGCTGTCGTCGGTGTGTAAGCGGGTGCGGCTGGGTATGCCAAGCGCATCCTCGCCGAAGCCGTACTGGTTGCCGATAATCTCCAACTTGCCGTTAGGCCTCCACAGAATCTGTCCGCCGAGCCCAGGCCGATTGTTGAAGCGTCCGTAGGACTGCCAGCCGTTGATAAACCATGGTTCGATCTTCAATTTGGCGGTTGGAAACCACTGCACTCGCACACCGTTGAAGAACCAGGGCGTGTTTGAGGACACGTACGAGGGCTGATAGGCCCAGTTGTCAAACTGGTAGAACGAGAACAGGCCGACGTAGGAGAGGAAGATGCCGGCATCCACGTTGAGACCATGCTGGACGTTGAAATGGTAGCCTGCGTTGGCCTCGCCTATATAACGATAGGCGTTGGCGAGATCCCACTGTCCACGTGCGGGGCTGGCGTCGTTGCGCGGCGTAGCCGTGGCGTAAAGACCGATCTGGCTCAAAACGCGGGCGTGCACATTGCCCACATGGAAGTCGCCGCCGATCCCCAGGTCAGTCAAAGTTACTTCACTGGAACGAAAGACCTCGCTAGACCCGACGATGGTGTCGTCCTGCGGATGGCGGAAGTCGTAGGTGTAACTGACGTCCGAGCGAATCTCGGGAGTGAAATATTTGGTCGCGTAGGGAGTGTCCTTGGTGCGGGGGTTGCCGTTGAGCCAAGTGAAATCGGCGAAAGCGAAAGGCTCAGACTTTGGATTGGAGGGGTCGGTTATCACGGACTCCTCCTCCGAGACGGTTGGCGGTGGAGCAGAGGCCGAGAAGGTTGACGATGGAGCAGAGGCCGAGACGGCTGGCGGTGGTGGAGCAGAGGCTTTCGCAGTCGTGACGTGATGTGCCTCCGGTTGGGCCGAATTGGCCCGCTTCAGCTCGATTAACTCCTTCTCAATCTCGTCCAGCTTGTCCTGCAATTGCTGAATCTTTTGGTCCTGAGCCGTCGGTGTTTGAGTACCTTCCACCGCTGTTTGCGTGTTGGACACACTGGTCTGAGCTTTTAGATCTCCTGCTCCGAGTTGCAGCCCGAGTAGGATCAACCCGAGCAGGGACGGCCCCTGAATGCGTGACTTAATTATTGTTTTCACTTTACTTCTCCGTCTTTCATGGCTCTTGCGATATGTGTTGATTTGATCGCAGGCCGGGCCATAGAAACGGTAGCAATGATTGCCTAAGGAAGGCATAAGGGAGTCATATGGGAGTCATATAGATTTTTCCACCCCAGAGGATGCAGTGAGTTCAGTCATCTTTATCCCCGTTTTGCTCACTCTTTATGCGCCTTCAGTTGGGACGGGGAAAGTGTTTAAGCGCTTCGAGCCCCGGTCGGTAGTCGAAACATGCGGATGTGGGCGTGAGCGGCCCAATAATTGCAGACTTTGTTAGTCGGTGAGAACAGCCGCAGGCCAATGCACTCCGCGAGCCATGTCGCCGTTCTTTCTGAGTTCCGGGTGTGTTGTGGGCCATCCGGAAGTTATCTTCTGGTCAACAGCTCCAGCGAAACGGGAGCAGGAGTGTTTCTCGCTTCGCGCTAAACCGCCAAATCACTCAGCGACCGCTCTAGCTGCATCGGAGGAACTCCCCACCTTCAGGGTCGTTCCACCTTTTCTTTGGTGTGCCATTTGACCGAGTTTTGATCTAAGGGTACAAACCAAGCTTCCGCACGCATATTGCATACCAGAAAGGGCCGGTGGTCCTGACAGATCTTCTTGCTGAGGGGATTCACGCGCAGGCGCTGCATTTACCGGCTGAGACATGGGCACCTCCTTCGATTTGAGCAATGTCAATTCGGACGGGATGGAGCGACTGTATGAACTTACCGATGCGGTGCTGAAGTCGGACGGCGGCGCAGCCGCTCCTGCAGTAGTGGATCTCGCTCCAGAGAACTGACCAACGCGTACTCCAGCTTGTGCGACCGGCTGATCATGTCCCGGCTCAGCTTCAGTAGCGGCCGGATGCTCTGCTGCACTTCCTTGTTGGTCGTCATCAGCTCGCCGAAGTAGCCCACCTTGTGCAGCCGCTGCTTGTTGTAGCTCACACCGGTCTCCATCAGCAGACCGGAGACACGGTTCTTCATCTGCACCATCTGCTTGATCACCAGGTTCCGGTAGCGCAGCGTGCGTCGCCGGTCCCGGATCTCCCGCGTCGCCATGTGGCACTCCGGCAAGAAGTCGCACCGTAGACAGTCGGCGATCTTGCCGGCATCGATCCGGTCGTTCTTCTTCTTGGCCGCGGCGATGGCTCGCAGCATCAGCGGGTGCGCCACCTTCACCTTCTCGGCATGCGGAAGCAGGTGATCGTAGATCCAGCCGGTGAAGATCGTCGCCTCCATGGCGATCATCCGGGGCTGAGGCAGCGTTCTGATCCACGCATCCAGCTCACGCCGCATGGAACCGATCTTGCCTTCACTGTGCACATGACCAGCTGCGTCCTTTACGCAATAACTGATCGTCCTCTTGTGAACATCCAGTCCGATGTAATACATAGTCTCTGAGGAGCCTCCGAGGTTGTTCTCTGAATCAGCGTGCCGCTGAGTTCAGCTTTTTGTAACACCTCGTGCTCCTCCTCGACTTAGCATTCAAACAATCCGCGAACTGGCTTGGTGTGCGGTTTCCGTAGCCGGTCGCTTACCGTGTCTCAAACTCCCGGACCGTCGAGATCTTCCAATCTGATATCGCGTGTCTCGCGAATGAAGAGCAGAGCCAGCATAGCAGCGGCTCCGTACACTGCGTAAACGAGAGGTAGAAAGCGCCAGTGATGAGTAACGTCCGGGCCGATCAAACTTGCTAGAAGAGGCGGCACGATCATTCCAGCGAGAATGCCGGACAATCCATAGGAAATACCCGTGCCCGAGTATCGAAATCTTGTCGGAAAGGTCTCAGAGGTAAGAATCGGCACGAGCCCGTGCAACAATCCCATCCCGAAAAGCACAATCAGAAATTGTAAAACTGCTACGAGCACGACGTGCCTCCCGACGATCGCGAGGGCAAAGGGATAAGAGATCAACGTTGTCGCGCCGATAGCGAAATAGGCGAGCCTTCTGCGCTTGCAAATGTCGGCTAATGGTCCGCTGAGCAGCACTCCCGTGACATCGGCAAAGCGGCTAAGAAAGATGATGATCGCCGCAGTGGCCAACGGGATGCCTGCGAGATGCATGAACGAGACGATGTAGGTTCCCGTCACGACCGTATCCAAGTTCTGAAACGCAGCAACCGTCGCAAGAAGGAGGATCGAACCCGCGTGTTTCCGGAAGACATCAAAGCTGGGCAAACGGGCGAGTTTCTCCTTGCGCTTGAGTTGCTCAAACAGAGGGGAGTCGGCCAGCTTATAGCGCGCTACCAGAGCGGGAATGACTATGATTGCGGAAGACAGCATGGCGACACGCCATCCGGTCGTCGCGAAACTATTTCTGAGGAGCAAGAACATGCCGCTGGCAGCCATTATGCCCAGGGCCAGGCCGAGATTTGCGAGCGACATCCAAAACGCTCGAGAGCGGCGTTTGGCCCCAAATTCCGCGAGCAAAGACGTAGCCCCGCCAAATTCACCCCCCACTCCGATTCCCTGAATGATGCGGAGGAGAACCAGGAGTATCGGCGCCGCAATGCCTATCGTTGCATAGCCAGGAAGCAAGCCCGTCAGACACGTGCTGGCTCCCACGACAACAATGTTTATTAGGAACGCAAACTTGCGCCCGGACCGATCACCAAAATGGCCGAAAATGAAGGCACCGAGCAGGCGTGCAGGATGCCCGGCTGCATAGGCCAGGAAGGAAAACACCAGAGCTTGGGCGGGAGGCAACTTCGGGAAGAAGATCTCCGGAAAGGCACTCGCTACCGCGAACCCGAAAATCGCAAAATCATAGAACTCGACCAGGACACCGGCGGTTGCGGAAAAAGCCAGAATAGTCAATGTTCGAGTATCGGCGCTTGTGACAGAACTCTCGGACATGTGAGGCTAACCACCAGAAAGTTCCCTGACAACCGGCAAGTTCGGAACAGATGTCATGGGCGTTTCCCCCATGCCGACCAGAGTATCGATGAGGGCATCATGAAGCTAGGATTGTTCAACCGTCTAGAGTGGGGCCGCGCAAGGGATCTAGGAATCGGGTATCGACGTCGGTGATCAACACATGCCCCGTGGGGCCCACACGATCTGCAAGCCACTCCGCAATCGTTGGCATTTCGCCATCCATTGCGCCTAAAAGTCTCGATTTCGGTATTCCCCCGGCTAGCCGCATCTGAAAGGGCGGAATTTACTCAAAAGTGAGATGAGAAGGTCACCTCGGAAACGAGAGAGACTATGCGCATGAAAAGGCATCCGCAGTACTTCATCTCAAAGAGTCCATGCAGAGGTTCCAGGGTCGGGAT
>Ga0210396_10002973_pt1 | contig 17033 bp, 14 predicted proteins | sample IncBWH17OmetaG_FD_155466 | JGI IMG/M metagenome (GOLD analysis project Ga0210396, IMG submission 155466) | Forest soil microbial communities from Barre Woods Harvard Forest LTER site, Petersham, Massachusetts, United States - Inc-BW-H-17-O ... | reverse complement strand
GGGTGACGGACAGAAACATACTTCATGACCCCCGAATTATCGTTGTCATTGAAGGTTGGAAATGCAGCATCACCAGCACCGAACAAATTTCCGGCATTGGATGCTGTAAACCCTTCGCAATGTCCTACACCGGTAACACCAATTCCTAATCCGCTGTTGTTGGTGGGAGCCACAAGACTGTTAGTGGCAATACCGCAAAGCAGTACACCTCCCCATTTACCAACATTGGTCATGCTGTAAGTACCATCCATCGGATCCTGATCGCTGGTAAATACAATCCAGCAATCCCGTGTTCCATTGGCAAAAATCTGTCCGCCTCTTTCGATAATCAGACAGGCTGCATTGTCTGGAACGGCATTAAAAACACCTTCAATCAATGTTCCCGGATCAATGGTAATCGATAATCCTTTTGGCACATACACCTTGGATGAAAGCGTCCAGATTTTGTCGCAGGTAAGATGCACATTGGTAGTAAACTCATTGATGCCATTCACTGTTGTAAAACCAAAAGTGGATACATCCACTTTGGTACGGGCCGTTACGGCAGGGCAACCACAGTCTGAGCCCAGGTTGGTTTGGGCAAAGGCCGAAGTCATGATTGCAGCAAGCAACAGCCCTGCCGCAAACATTTTCGAAATTGTTCGTGTTTGTTTCATTTGTTTTGAATTGTTTTAATGGTTTAATTGTTTAACTCATTTGTTACTGATTCGGTATTCGTATACTGCGGTGCAAACATAGCCCCTCGGTGCAGGCAAAAGCAAATTTGAAAGTTATTAAATAGTAAATAGTAAATAGCAGATTATTATATATCGAATATCATATATGATACATCATGTAATAAGTTGCACGTCTTTTCATGAATAGTTAAGTATGAGCACTTAGCAATGTGAACTCAGTTCGCATTCTTTAAAAGCATAAAAAAACAGGAGAATATAATTTGGCGGGAATAGGAAATGTTGACGTGTTTTTATCAGATAGGCGATAAGCATCCTTTCAATTAATTCCGGGGAGAATCAATTGTAATAAGGTTGGGTGTTTGTCAAATGGGATGAATGAAACACAGCTAATTCAAAATCAGTCGTTGGGATTCCCTGTATCCATTACCTGATAGGGTAAGCAGATACAATCCGCGGGGATAGGATGTTAAATCCATTGTTTTAAGAAAAGAGCCGGTGGCAGGAATACATGTTTCAGTGTAAATGATCTGCCCGCTTGCATTTATGAGCTGAAGTGTGCTGCGATCCGCTTTGGTTGTATTTAACCGAATTGAAAAAATACCTGTAGCAGGGTTTGGAAATACGTTTAATGAAAAATGTAAACGTTGTTCTGCAATACCTGCAGCAAGACAAGTATCGGCTCCAGTTACAACCGCACTCTCACTTAAACATGGAAACTTTTGTACCTGCCAGTTGTAGAAATAGAAATAGGCAGAAGCGCTGGCATCGTTGCCCGTAATGTTTATTTCGGTTCCCGAATAGGGGTAAACGGCATTGGCGGTATTGCGGTACAGATCTACCATGCTTCCTGTGCCCAGTTTAATAAAGTATCCGTTTGCGGCTGGCAAAGGGAAATTAAGATTAACGGTATTGAGCCCCGCATTTAAATTGACCACAACCGAATCAAAACCATGTTTTGCGGCATCCATCACCACAATGGTTCTGTTGCCCGGTGAATGAGCATAACATTGTACGGACAAAAGCGTGCTGGATTCTAAAACGTCGAAATATAATCCGTGTATGGTATTGGCGGTATAAAAGCCTCCTGGTCCCACCATGGTATCATTGGCGCCGCTTATGCTTACAGGGAACGGCATTACTTCTGAAACATAGTAATGGCTGGTGCCGCTAACAAAAGGGGCATAGTTGGGTCCTGTATGAACCAGTGCTCCGGTAGTGTCATACCAGTTGAGTGTTCCACCCGATGTAGCTGTAGCCGACAAAGCTACGGTTCCCTGTCCGCAACGTTCATCGTTTATAACCTGCGGAGCCGCCCCAGCAAAGGAAATATGAATCAGGGATGTTTTGGTTGTTACATTCGATCCGTTTGCATTGCCAGCCTTTAAACGCACGGTATATATGCCCGATTGGGTATACTGATGAACGGGGTTTTGGAGCGAAGATGTATTGGCATCACCGAAATCCCACAGCCAGTATGAAGGAAACAAAGCCGATTGATCCTGAAAATGGATAAGTCCGTTGCAGGATGCCGTATCATCGGCTGCAAAGTAGGCAACAGGGGATGCTGCGCTGGGTGCTGATGCCGATGCGCTATAAACAGCCTGTTTAATGCTTCGGTTGGCGCCGTCCTGGATCCAGGCGGTGAGTGCCATTTCGGAAGCGGTATAGATATAAGAGGGTATTTTTTCTTTATAGCTGACCGTGATCGTTTGTCCGGTAGTCCATGTAGCAGGAAGAGAAGTTCCGTTTGCATCGGGAAACAGTTTACGCATGATGTGATAAAACACAGTTTCTCCGTTACTTCCCGGGGCGGTGGTAAAGGAAATTGTTTTTTCAAGCATGGCTATCTGCAACACCGGTTTGGTAAGGCTTATGTTTTGTACGCAGGTGATGTTACAGCTTGCATAGAGGGAATCATTGCCAGGACTTTTCCACCAGGAAAGCTGCAGCGTGAATGGGGAAGGCACTCCATATTCATTATCAATAACTGCCTGTGTAACATTACTCGGATCGGAATAATCAATGCCATCCATAAATATATCGGGATCGCCCGAAATACCATAGAAACTTACCCGGCTCGCATTTTCTGCCGGATTTTGTGCATTCATGGGATCTACTCCCGGCCAGCTGGTTTCATATTTAATAAACAAGGCTTTGGTAGGGTTTTGCAACAACAGGGAATCGAGATGCGGATTGGAAGTGGCACATGCGGGACAGGAAGCCTGACTGAACTCCTCAAAAAAAACCATGCGCTGCCCTTGTGCGTGCAAACCTGCGCAGCCAAGTATGAAAAGAAAAAGGAGGAATCCTTTTTTCAAGAAGCAGTTATTGAAATATTAATTTGCCTTGTGCAGCCATCCGGCCTGCCGTTAATATCCTGTAAAAATAAATACCGGAAGCTAATCCCTCTCTTTTAACGGTGGTTTGCAAATCATTTAACTGCAAGGTCCTTACAAGCTCCCCGTTCGCATTATATAAAATGAATGAAGTTTCTACCCTTATCTCCGGAGCCTGAAAAATCACATCGCCCGAAGAAGGATTGGGAAACGCTTTCCAGGATGATACCGGTTTGCTGTTGGTTACGATACCTGTGGTAAGACAACTATACTCCAGTGTATACGCTCCACTGCTGGAATAACCCAGGTAAATGGTGCCTGTGGCATCGGCTGCCAGAGAAGGACACTGAACGCTGTGGGTGAAACAGGTGTTGTGCCCAGCGCAGAAAAATTGCTGCCGTCATAACGCATCACGCTATAGGCGGTATGAGCATGATTGGTAAATACAATAACCGGAGCACCGCTGGCATCGGTGATAATATTGGTGTAATCGGAAGCCGTGGTTGTAATACTACCACCCAGCTGTGCCCAGTTGCTTCCATTGAATTTTTGCACCACAGGAACCGATGCATTGGCTGCGTCGGAATAGAAGAGATAGGGGGTACCCGAAGCATCTATGGACAAAGAAGGATGTGTTGCCGCTCCGGCTGAAAAACCGGTTGATCCTACCGTTAACCAATTGGTGCCATTGTATTTAAGAACAGAAGCTTTTCCTCCGTTGCCTGCATCTCCAAAAGAAAGATAAGGGGTATTGTTTTGATCGATTGCAAGTGTCGTATATGCTGCTGCACCAGCAGAAAGGGATGGTGTTCCCACATCATCCCATCCGGCTCCGTCAAAACTCATGACATGGGCTTTATACGAATCGCTGCCATCGGCATACGCAATATAAAGCTGGTCGTTGCTATCGAATGCAAGCGATACGGACGAGACTCCGGCAGGAGATAATCCCGATGCAGGACCCACATTTACCCAGCCATGCCCGTTATAACTCATCACCGTAGCTTTCTGATTATTGCTTGCATCGGCATAAGCAACATAAGGGGTGTTGGATCCGTCTATGGCCAATGAAACATAACTGGCAATACCGGTTGAAAGTCCGTTTATACCCAGCGATGTCCAGTTTGTACCCAGCAATTTTTTTACGGTCACGCGTCCCCCAAAACCGGAATCGGAATAAGCGATATAAGGAATGTTACTGGCATCAGTTTTCATACAGGTATAAAATGCCTTGCCTGCCGAAAGGCCGTTATTGCTAAGCTCCACCCAGTTGCAGCAATTGTATTCCATCAGGGTGGGTTTGCCGTTAAAGGAACTGTCGGCATAGGTTACATATAGATCGCTTGCATTGGTAACGATACGGCAAAAAGATGCTTTGCCGGAAGAGAATCCCGGAGGCCCTATACTGGACCAGCTGCTACCGTTATACATCATACACGTTGCTTTGTTCCGGTTGGCCTGATCCTGATAAACGATATAGGGGATATTAGTTTTGGGATCGATAGTGAGATCGGTATATTGAACCGTACCTGCAGAGATTGACCCCGTACCTGCATTAACCCAATTGCTGCCATTAAATTTTAGCATGGCGGCTATATCACCGTTGCCATCATCTTCAAACGCCACATACGGAATACCCAGGGTATCGGTTGTTATTCTGGGTGTGTAAACAATACCGGAAGAAAATCCGGGTGTTCCTACATTAACCCAGGAGCTGCCATTGAATTTCATCACCGAAGCTTTGCTTCCATTGGAAAGATCATCGTACACCAGATAAGGCGTACCTGTTTTGCTGATAGTAAGGGAAATGGAAGATGCAACGGGATTTGTAAAGGCAGCGGTTCCCAGAGCAAGCCAGGAGGTGCCATTATATTCCATCACGGAAACTTTATTGGTTCCGGAATAATCGATATAGGCTACATAGGTATTTCCCGAAGCATCAAATGTGATATCGGGATGAGAAACTTTAACGGCGGTAAAACCCGGTGCTCCTATATTGACCCAGGAGCTGCCATTGTATTTCATGACGGATAATTTATTCCCGTTATTGATATCCTGAAAAGCAACCCAGGGTGTGCCAGAAGGATCACATGCAATAGGGCCGTAAAGTACAGCAGGGGTGAAACCGGTAGGACCCAGTTGTTTCATAATGCCTCCGCTTATAGCCGAAGAAACGGTCATGCGGTTGGAAGAAGAACCGTCTGAATAAGCAACAAAAGAAACACCGGTATTGGTGACTGCTACATTGGCGAAGTTATTGGCAGGGGCATTGATTTCGTCGTTGCTGGGAACTTCCCAGTTGCACTGAGATTTAAGCGGCGAATACACCATGCCGGCAATGAGCACGCTCAGGAGGATCTGTGGTTTCATGATGAATGAGTAAGGAATAAATGCTGCTGCCCCCGCTCAGGGGGCAGCAGCAGAATAAGAGCAATACTTAATTCACGATCACTTTTCCTAAAGTAATTGCTTTAGTGGATTTATTCGTCACCCTCATCATGTACATTCCTTTGCTCTGATTTCTCAGGTCAAGTACACAGGATGGATTGGTAGTAACGGTTTGTGATACCAATTTTCCGATCACATCAAATACTTCGATCTGATTTTCATCGCCGGTCAATCCTTCTACGGTAAGCTCACCGTTGGTTGGATTTGGATAGTAACGGAACGATGTGTTCGGATCTACATTCGCAATTCCGGTGGCTGTATTTACAGTTCCTATAACGGATGTACGCGTGCTGGAACAAGTAGGAGTCTGCACTTTCCAGTTATAGAAATAGTAGTAATAGCTGCTCGCCGTTGGGGTAGCATCGGAGGTGGTGATAGAAACCAGGCCGCTGATGGTATAAGGATAGGTAACACCGGCACTGTTTCTGAATAAATTAACAGGACTTGAAACCCCCATTTTCATAGCGTAACCGGTGTCCGGTGCCAGGGTAAAGTTGAGGGTCACTGTATTGAGTCCTGTTACAGCCGTAAAGGAAGCTGAATCGATCACTGTACCTGCACTATTCAGTACTACGATCTGACGGGCACCGGCACTGTTTGCATATACATCTACGGTATTGATGGTAACCGGGGCTATTACATTAAAGAAAATCCTTCTGTCGGTATTGGCGGTATAATAAGCACCGGTTCCGGCATTGGTGGCAGGACCTACTCCCTGTACCGGAGAAGTTGTTTCGTTGGTTACATAATAGGTAGTGGTGGCACTGATCGTGGGCGAATAGGTAGTTCCTGTATTAACCGATGTGCCGCCTGTTGGAGTGGTATACCAGTCAATACTGGATGCTCCTGAACTCACGGTAGCCGATAGATTAACAACTCCCGGGCCTACACGGGTGGCGCCGGTAGTAACCGGTGCATTCATGATGCTGACAGTTACGATATTGTTTTTAACCACACTGTTGTTTCCATAGCTATTGGTAGCGGTAAGCGTAACAGTGTAAGTACCGGAACTCATATAAGTATGTGCAGGGTTCTGAGCAGTGGATGTTTGGCTGTCGCCAAAGTTCCAGGCCCAGGATGTAGGACTGTTGGCTGAGTTATCGGTAAAATGAACAACTCCTCCGCAGGAAGTAGGTGTATTGACAGAGAAATCGGCAACAGGAGGAAGATTATGGTTAATGATACCTGTTTTGTACATAAAATAGGTTGCATTGGTACCAACACCGGAAACACCGTATCCGATACGCATATAACCCCCGTTTTCGCCCCAGGAAGTACCCCAGGAGTTACGCAGGATCCAGCAGTTATTTGTGTCATCCCAACCAACCAGTACTATAGCGTGATCGATGGATGTTCCATCGCTGGCAGTCATGATTCCGTTTGTATAAGCCTGAAAATTGTTTCCGGCATCAACACCTGCCCAAACTGGGCCGTAATCATAAATGGCTTGTTTGATCTGTGCATCCGTAGGGTTGTTTGCAATCTGATGATAGCCAACAGGTTTTTCATGATAGGTATAAGAAGAAGCACAGGTTCCTGTGGAAGTACCGCTGCTGGAAGCATATGGAAGATCGGCTTCATACACCCCACCGAAGATGGTGAACATACTATCAGGGCACCATCCTCCATTACAGGCACTGCAAGCCTGGTCACAATTGATAAGCCATTGTTCAGAAAAACTTCTTACGTTATTGTCCCATATTTTCACATCACATTCCAATGATCCGCAAGATGCAAATGACCAGCAGCTTCCGCACTGGCCCTGGTCTTTAACGGTAGTACATTTACCTTGTGCCAGCCAGCTGAAAGTAGCGGGAAGGGTAGAAGCTATTGAGCGGGAATGATTTTGCCCGGCTTGTATGGGTGCTGTAACAATTTCGGGTCCGGTATACATACCTTCTGTGTTTACAGTAATAGTATAAGAGTCGGCTGCTTTACTGTTATCTTCCCAAGGTCTTTTATAAAGCAGCTCAAGGGTAGTAACTCCGGCACCCTGAGGAACAAACTTGATGGTTTGAGTTCCGGGAGCACCTACAGGAGCAGTTGGATTGTCCGTTACAAATTCATAATTACCGGCTTGTTTAAGCAAGCCTTGCTGCATCCTCTTCACATCCGATGTGTTTTTAAGATACCAGCCGAAACCCGATGAAGGTTTGGATGGCAGATCCACCTGCAAAGCCTGGCTTGCATGAAGTGAAACCTGTTTGCTGATGTGCTGAGAGTTGACCCGGACAAAATCCTGAGCCATAACACTTCCACAGACGAGAAGGGATAGTGCAAATGAGTGTAGCAACTTTTTCATTTGGTTGGTGTGTTTTTTAAAGGTGTGTTTTTTAGTTTAATTGCAATGCACGGCCTCTATACCTAAAAAGTGTGTGCTTTCATAGATAAACAGGTAAGCGAAACAGTAATTCAAACTAGTAATTCTTCCCTGATGAAGTGTGTGGGTTCACGTAAGGGAAGCAGGCCACTGATGCGAATAAATAAGAACGGAGATGGTGTTGTAAACGACTTGCAAATTCGGCCCGGTAATGATTCCCAACAAATAATTAATCGAATGTATATTAATTATTATCAAATATCAATCCCGGCTTTTATTAGAAAATCATTTCGGTGTTGAATTGCTTTCCGATTACAATGTCCAATAATAATGATTCCGCATCAAGCCATTATCACATAAAACAAATCTTTCCGGAGTAACGATTATTTTCATAAATAACAGGCAATCTGTTGATTGTGATTGGTTTGGCACTTATTGAAACTAAGTGTTTATACGTAGAGACCTGATTATGGAGAGCCCTCTGATCTCATCTTATTAGTAGTGATTTCCACTGTTCACAATCAAGCATGTCTGGATAAAGAAAGAATAAGTCAATTTTCCTTAGTTAAAAAACTTTCGGGAGCAGTATGATAACAATCATCTCCCCAACTGGATAAGATCATTATTCAGGCGCGTAAATGATGACACATTTGTACCATCAATATGTACTTCGTAAGCCATATCAGATAACCTCGCATAAATATTAAAGAAAGAAATATGAAAACTAAAACAGGTACTATAAGAAGGATCATTCTCCTGGCTGGTCTTTGTGCCGGATATATAAGTTCGGCTTATGCACAGCAGGATTCCAGCACGGTGGCGCCGGCAGAAATACCGAACAAGGCTCAGGGTGGAGGCACCAAGTTTTTACTAGCCGGTAAGGCACAGGCTTCGTGGAGCCAGATAGCAACACAGTTGCAGGGGGCGCCCAATACATCTTCGCATACATTTTTTCCCGATGCATTTATGCTCATGCCCTTGGTGAAGGTAAATAATCGCCTTTTTCTGGATGCACAGGTAGAAGTGGATGTGAATCCGATGGGAGGAGGAGCTGCCATTAACTTAAATGAAATGATTGTGTATTACCGGTCCACTCCCTGGCTGTCTGTATTTGGAGGAAATTTTAGTCCTAAGTATGGTTTGTATATGGGTGTGATGGATGATTTTACAAATCGTTATTGCACAGACCCGATCGGAATGAACAGGGGGCCGCAAACGCAAACAGGCATAGGTATTCAAGGAGGCATACAGGCAGGATATTCAAAATTCAATTATCAGCTGTATCTGTCCAATGGCCCTCAGTTGGTTGTGGATAGCAGCACACATGGGAATGCCAATGCTACAGGATCGCTGAACTATGGTAACTACACCGATAATAATAATAACAAAGCCATTGGAGGATCAATTGGTTTCCTTCCTCTGTCCAACTCTAATCTGCAGCTGGATGTATCGGGTCAGGTAGCCGGTAAAACAGGAAGTCTGAATTCGCCCTACGAAAATATAAGCAGCTACTCGCTGGCAGCCGATATCAACTATTACCACCTTTTTAATCCGGTGATGGTTCGTGTGCAGGCAGAATATAATTATACCAAGACTCATCAATTCAATTATCCCTGGTTTTCGGATTCTACCAAGTCAACCTTGCTGGTTCCTGGTTTTAATAATCAGTTAAGTGGTTGGTATGCCGGTATTACGGTGCGTCCTTCCGGAATAGACAATGAAATTATACGCAATCTGGAGTTAGGGGCTCGTGTAGGTACTTATACACCTCCCGGTTATATAGGAGCAACCAGCAATACACCGGCTCCATGGGGTGAAAATGCCGAACAACAAACAACTGTTTGTCTCACGTATTGGTTTACCTGGAAGACACCCCTGAATATTGCCTATGACCAGCTTAAGATGACCAACGGGCCTACCATAACAACCTATACGGCACGATTGATTTATTTCTTTTAATCTGTTAACAATAAAAAAACTGTCATGAAAAATAAAAGCCGCAACCGGATTATCTCGCTTACCGTGATTATGGGTATCACCAGTATTTTTGTTGTAATGATAAACGGTTGTAAAGTACCGGAATCAATTGCAAACAAATCGGGAGCTCAGCTGTGGGGGGAAAATTGTATCCGTTGTCATAACTCTCCGGATCCTAAAACATACAGTGATGATCAGTGGGATGCCGCTGCAGAACACATGCGTCAGAAAGCTATTCTGACTGATGTGGAGATTACCAAGATTAAAGCTTTTCTGAAATTAGCTAACTAGTGATGTCTTAGCTTTAGGTGGGGCTATGGAATAATGTATATGTCACACAAAGTGACAAAGAGAAAATGTTACGGGAATAATAGTTGTTAGAGTCCCTTACTAATATGTAAGAGGCGTTCACTCTTCAGGAAATCGGCCACTTCTTCCTTGAGGACATTGAGTTCATCCATTTTTGTTTTCAGCTTTGTTTTCATCACTGAAAGCAATTGTTTTTCCTCTGAATTAGGCTGACCATCTCCTTCAATTCTGCAAAGGGCAGAAGAAAGTACATTAATGATTTCGTACTCCAACTCGGTCGTTTCATCTACCAAAGCCCTGTATTTTTTCCACTGTGGGTGTGAATTGGATATCTGATTCATGGCGATTTATTTTACAACTTAAAGGTACATCCGTCCTGGCCGAATTAATCACAACCAAGGTTATCTTTATGTTAAAACAATCGGAGCTCTCTTTTTGTTGAATTCCCTATCTTCGCCCCATGTCCAAAAATATACGTCATTGGGAGAATGTTCATATCCCTTTATGGCTCATGAAAGATACCTGCTGGATGCTCCAATGGAAGGTATTTGGTATTTGCATGATATTCCCTACTATGCTGGTGGCTATCTATTTAGCCTGGAAAACCAGGGTAGAGGATGAGTTTTTCATCAATCTGGCTATTTGTTTCTGGATAGGTGCCAATGCATACTGGATGTGCTGTGAATTTTTCCATCATGAGGAGATAAAGAATTATGCCGGTTATCCCTTCCTGGTAGGAATGGCCAGTGTAGCCTGGTTTTATGGAAACAGGTTGTTTGGTAAGAATAAAGGACAGGGGATTCTTTAAACCGCTGTAGTAAGACCTACGGTACCTTACTCAGGCGCTTATTTACTCACACTTTTTTTCAGGGATACCATACGGATTGCTGTAAGAGCAGCTTCATCTCCTTTGTTGCCATGTTTGCCTCCGGAGCGTTCCTTGGCTTGTTTCAGATTCTCTGTCGTCAACACCCCAAATACAACGGGTTTGTTATACATCAAACCTACATTCATGATGCCGGTAGATACGGCATCTCCAATAAAATCAAAATGGCTGGTTTCGCCGCGTATAATACAACCCAGACAAATAACGGCATCTATTTCATGCACCTGGGCTGCAAGCTGTGCAGCCAGCGGTAATTCGAAACTACCGGGAACATATTTTACAAGAATGTTTTTTGGTTTTGCACCGTATTTGAGCAAGGAAACATGCGCTGCTTTTTCAAGGGCCTGACAGATTTCAGCATTCCATTCGGAAACAATAAGAGCGAAACGCATTCCCTTTGCGGAAGGAACTGTTTTTTTACCCGGGTCGGACAAACTTTTAAGAGAAGAGGCCATAGTGAAGGGTTAAAAAAATGTCCCGCAATTTGCGGGACATTCAATGAATTCGTTTAGTTAATATTTCCTTTTGTTTTTGCACGGGCAATATACTTATCAATATCCCTGCTTTCGGGTGATTCAGCATATTCCGTTTTTATCTTTTCATAATACTTCACCGCTTCTGCATAATTCTTGCTTCCTTCATAAGCCTGACCTGCCTTTTTAAGATAAATAGGTGCTGTAAAGGCATTTTTGTTTTGACCGGAAGCTTTAATATAATAATTGATAGCTTCTTCGCTGTTGCCTTGCTCCAGGTAACAATCGCCCACTGATCCAACTGCAATAGCGCTGGAAATTAGGTCGTTGCCGTCATAATCCTGGAATTGTTTAATGGCTTCCTTGTAGTTGCCTTTCTGACGGTAACAAATACCGAGGTAATAATGAGAAAGATTACCGGAAGGTGTATTTCCATACTCATCCACCATTTTGGCAAAACCAAGGGTATCACCGTGACCGTTGATAGCCAGGTTGATAGAATCCTTTTCAAGCCACTTTTCGGCCCAGAAGATCTTGGTTTGTGCCTCTTCAGCCATAGGCTTCATATAGAGGTATTTCCAGCCGAAATAAGCACCTACCAGCAGGAATACAGCTCCTACAATGATACTCAGGCTTTTTCTGTTATCGTGTATATATTGCTCCGTCTTTCCCAGCGCTTGCTCGACGTCCAGGATCGGTTCGTCTTTTTCTTCAGTCATTTGATATTTAAATAAAATTAAGCCTGCAAAAATAACCAAATTTTAGAACTATTGCTTTTTTCATCATAATATCCCGCAAATACCCGCTTCTTTTTCTCCTTCTTTGTGAGTAATTCTTGGAAAATCCTTTTTCTGAAGTGTTTCGCGATTCCTTTCAATGTTTAATTTTAGCCATGTTTCTTAAGGAACTTACCCTGATCGATTTCAGGAATTACCAAGAGGCCTCGCTTAAACCGGGACCCGGAATCAACTGTTTTACAGGTGATAATGGCTCAGGCAAAACTAATTTGCTGGATGCCATTCATTACCTGTCGCTTTGTAAAAGCTATTTTAACCCGGTCGATAGTCAGAATATACGTCATGATGCCCCTTTCTTTGTTATACAAGGGGTCTTTGATGAACAAGGCAGGGAAGAGTCCATATACTGCGGGGTTAAGCGGGGACATAAAAAGGTTTTTAAACGAAATGATAAGGAATACGAGCGCTTGGCCGATCATATTGGCAAATTCCCCCTGGTGATGATTTCTCCGGCCGATTCGGAGCTGGTTACAGAAGGCAGTGAACCAAGACGTAAATTCCTGGACAGTGTTATTTCTCAGTACGATCACCGCTATCTGGAGCAGATCATTCTTTATAACAGGGCATTGAGTCAACGTAATGCCTTGCTTAAATCGTTTTCCCAAAGCGGTCGGTTTGACAAGGATTCTCTTGAAATATGGGATGATCAGCTGATCAGCTATGGCAATCCGGTTTTTGAGATACGCAAAAAATTTACCGACGACTTTGTTCCTATTTTCCGTGAATATTATTCCCTGCTGGCTTCGGGTAAGGAGAACGTGGAATTGATCTATGATTCCGATCTTCATAAAAGCTCTTTCCGGGATGTATTGGATAAAGCGCTTCCCCGCGATAGGGCAGTAGAACACAGTACAGCCGGGATTCATCGCGACGATCTCGACTTTCGCATGAATGGTTATCCGCTTAAGAAAGACGGATCACAGGGGCAACAAAAGACATTTTTGCTTGCTCTGAAACTCGCTCAGTTCGAATTTATCCGCAATCAGGTGCCGGGTAAAGAAGCACCCCTGCTGCTGCTGGATGATATACACGACAAGCTGGATGAGCAACGCGTTAAAAAACTGATGGGTCTTATCCGGGATGCCCGTTTTGGGCAGGTGTTTATTACAGATACGCATCACGACCGTCTGGCATCTGTTTTTAATGAACTTCATCTTAATTATACCCTTTTTCATGTCCAGAACGGGGAGGTAAGTCCTGTTCCTTTAAATCAAGTACAAGAATTTTCTTAAAACTTAATAGCTTTGCAAAAAATCACACAATGATTAAAACTGTACTCTCTCTCTTTATTCTTTCTTTTTCAGCAAGCCTCATGAAGGCTCAAACAGCCGCAGAGGTGATTAAAGCTCAATCTGCCACCGATCTTATTGCCAGCGGAGATAAAAAACGCAAATCAGAAGATTATTCCGGTGCAATGGCTGATTATTCATCGTCTGTCAAAATAAATGAAAAGGCAGCTGAGGAATACATCAAAAAGAATGAGAAACACAGTAAAATGACGGCATATGAAATAGCACTGGCCGATGACGGTCGCGCCCCTGATCCTAAACCCGAATGGGCCTCTGCCTACTATGGAAGAGGAATGTGTGAGAAAGCGCTGAATCAGAAAACAGAAGCATTGCAGGATTTTGAAACAGCCATTCTGCTGAACCCTAAAATGGGTGAAGCCTATTATGAACGGGCAATGAGTAAGTATCTGAAAGATGACAAAGACCATCAGTGTGTGGATCTTCGTAAATCGGCCGATCTGGGATATGATAAAGGGCGTATTGCCTATGAAGACAATTTTTGCTGGAACAACAGCCTGAGTCATTACAAAGAAGGTGTAACCAAGCTAAATATTAAAAGCTTTGATGAAGCGTTGGTAGAATTTGATATTGCGGCTGCCATCAACCCTGATTCGGCCAATATATATGTAAGAAAAGGCCAATGCTATTTCGGTCTCAATAAGCTGGATGAAGCATTGATGGAATATAAGTTGGCGTTGAAAAAAGATTCCAATAATATGGAAGCGCATCTGAATCTGGGAATAGCTTACCAGTCTAAGGATGACAACCAGAAAGCCTTTGATGAGTTCAGCAAAGTGATCAAAGCCAATTCAAACAGCTATGAAGCGTATCTGCACAGGGCACAATCCTGCGAAAGTCAGAGCCAGTTTGCATCCGCTATTTTCGATTACGGCAATGCCATCCGAATCAAACCATCGAACGGAGAAAATTATTACAAACGCGGGGTTCTCAAACGCGATAATCTCAAAAACGATGCAGAAGCCTGCGATGATTTCTGTAAAGCCGCTGATTTAGGTTTCAGCGATGCGGATGATCTGGCCAAAGACTGTCGTAATCCTTATAAAAAGAAGAAAAAGGATTAACGGTTCCGGCTGCACATCTGCTGCTGCCTACTGCTGCTTTTCCTTGTTCCTGGGGTGAAACCGGATAATCTCCGACCTTAAAAACTCCCTGTCCAGATGGGTATAAATCTCCGTGGTAGTAATGGATACATGTCCCAGCATTTCCTGCACCGCCCGAAGATCTGCACCTCCTTCAATCAGATGCGTGGCAAAACTATGACGAAAGCTATGCGGGCTTATCTTTTTATTAAGCTGTGCATGTTCGGCCAGTCGTTTGATAATGGTAAACACCATCACCCGGGTTATACCTGTACCCCGTTTACTCAGAAAGAGAATATCTTCCGATCCCTTTTTAGGGGTGATATGACACCTGACTTCTTCTTTATAATGGAGAATATGTTTTTGTGCTACACTCCCGACAGGTACCAATCTTTCCTTGTCGCCTTTACCGGTAATACGCAGAAACCCGGTATCCAGAAACAGGTTGGATATCTTTAATCCCACCAGTTCCGATACCCGCAAACCGGAGCTGTAAAGCGTTTCGAGCATAGCTTTATTACGTTCTCCTTCCGGAGTGCTCCGGTCTATAGCGCCTATCAGTTTATCAATCTCTTCTACACTCAATACATCGGGCAGCTTACGCGTTATCCGCGGAGATTCCAGAAGCATGGAAGGATTATCGTTGAGGAGATTTTCCATCAACAGGTATTTGTAGAAGGCCTTGATACCGGAAAGGATACGCGATTGGGATGTGGGCGTTAATCCCAATTCGGCAATATACCGGATAAACTCCTGTAAATGGGATAGCTCTATCTGTAAAGGGGAGAGATTATAATTACGCAACTGGATGAACTGTTCCAGCTTTTCCATATCGTGTATATAGGCTTCCACCGTATTGGCAGAAAGGGAGCGTTCCAGCTTGAGATACGATCCGAAGCCCTTTATCAGGCTCTTCCAGTTCATTTCGTGTAAATATACCTAACTTTAGCCATTCTTTAAGAAGGAAAATGAAAATACTCATCATCAACGGACCCAATCTTAACCTGCTAGGCAAGCGGGAGCCGGGTGTATATGGATTAAAGTCGTTCGAGACTTATCTGTCGGAACTACAGGCGCTTTATCCCGATCATACACTGGATTATTTTCAGAGTAATGTAGAGGGGGAGCTGATTAACAAAATACAGGAAGCCGGTTTCCGGATTGATGGTATTATCCTGAATGCAGGAGGCTATACCCATACTTCGGTGGCGCTGGCCGATGCCATTGCGGCTGTTCCTGCTCCGGTGGTGGAAGTACATATTTCCAACATTTTCAAACGGGAAGATTTTCGTCATGTTTCCATGATAGGAGGAAACTGCAAAGGAAGTATTTCTGGTTTCGGGCTGGACTCGTATCGGTTGGCAGTTGAAAGCTTCTTGCATACCCCATAGCAGCAGGGAGCAGGGATAGGACAATTAAATATGAATATGTACATTTGCTGAAGGCGTCTATGCAGCTCTATATATCCTACTTTATCATTGGTATTACCGTTTTGTTCTCAGTATCGGCTTTTACAAATCCGGAACTGAAAAGCAAAATGATGTTTAATGCTTATGCAATTCGTCATCGTAAAGAATGGCATCGCCTCTTTACCCATGCCCTGATCCATGCCGACTGGATGCATCTCTTCTTCAACATGTATGTGTTGTATGCTTTCGGACCCTTACTGGAGAGGGAATATGCCTACTATTTCGAAGAAAAAGCACATCTGTTTTATATCCTGCTGTATGTAGGCGCTATTTTTATGTCCAGTGTGTATTCTTATGAGAAGAATAAGAACAATATGTATTACAATGCATTGGGCGCATCGGGAGCCATATCGGCCTTGCTTTTTGCTCATATCCTGATGAACCCGACCCAAGGAATCGGTATCATGTTTATTCCTTTCTTTATTCCGGGTTGGGTATTCGGTGGATTATATCTGTTTTATTCCTGGTATATGGCCCGCAGGGGGCAGGATAATATAGGACATGATGCGCATTTCTGGGGAGCAGTATACGGAGTGATTTTTACTATCTGTCTGAAACCGGAATTAGCCTCGGCTTTTTTAAGACGGATAACCGGACATGGATTAGACTAATTATCGGCAGATGAAACACAAAGCCATTTTTCTGGACAGGGACGGGATCATTAACATGGAAAGAGGGGAGTATACCTACCGGATGGAAGATTTTGTGTTTGTGGAAGGATTGGTAAAGGCCTTGAAAAAGTTTATTAAACACGATTACAAACTGATTATCGTATCCAATCAAAGCGGGATCAGTAAGGGTGTATACAGTTTTGAAGATGTGGACAAATTGCATGCCCATATTCAGCGTTATATGCGCATGAACGGCATTGAGATAGATGAGATTTATTATTGCCCCCATCATCCGGATACCGGCCTTTGTATTTGCCGCAAACCGGATTCCCTGCTTATTG
>Ga0210396_10002972_pt1 | contig 17033 bp, 16 predicted proteins | sample IncBWH17OmetaG_FD_155466 | JGI IMG/M metagenome (GOLD analysis project Ga0210396, IMG submission 155466) | Forest soil microbial communities from Barre Woods Harvard Forest LTER site, Petersham, Massachusetts, United States - Inc-BW-H-17-O ... | reverse complement strand
GGCGAAAGCGCCCTTCATCTGCTCCAGCTGGGCGGCATAGGTGCCGGCGATGTCGTCGCGATTGGCCTGAATCGCAGCCTTGACCTTGGCCGTTAAGTTCGCCATTTCGGTTTTGTACTTCGCTTCTTCTCTCTCGAGCAGGGTCACATTGGCCTTGACCATGGCGATGCTCTCGTTCATGCGAGGCACCTGGTCATTCATGTCGCGGATGTTCTGCTGCAGAATCAACTCCGGATCTTCCGCCACCGAGATGAAGAAACCGATAAACGACCGGATCATTCTGCTCAATCGTTGAAACATAAAAGGCCTCCTGCCTCACGAACGCTGCGTTGCTTTGGATGGAGACGGGGACGGAACCGCATTCACGTCTCCCGTAGTAATGGGGTTTTCGGTGACAAAATATCCGACTGCCTCCGCGATCTTCTTCTCTTCCTGCTGTTTCTTAAGACGCCAGCCGGTAAAGCGCTCTTTTTCGCGGGATATCGCGTCATTGTTGGATTGAATCTTCGCCCGCTGTTCGGTCACGTATTTGTCGATCTGCGCTTGAATATCGCTATTCTCTTTTGTCTTGCGGGATTCCAGTTCTTCAGCCGCACGTTGTTGCACCCGTTCGTAGGTATCGAGCGCGCGATCCCGCCGGATCGCATCCTGGATTACGTCTTTGATTTCTACGCCTGCGGCATCCAGCGCAACTAGAATCGACGACTTCCTTACATCTGACGGCAGATTGCGGATGTGCTCGCTTTCCAGCATCTGCGACACCTTGAGAATCGAATATCCCTTCGCGGCGGGAGGAATTTCAGCCGCCCTATAGATCTCTTCAAACGAAGTCGGATCGGAAACTGGGGTCGTGAACTGCGGCTCCGGGGCGATCGTCGATGCGATCTCAGCCACGCTCTGTGCCGCCGACTTCGAACTTGCAGGCGTGCCCGGACGATTCTGGGCCTGCTGAGCAGCGTCATCGTCAACGGAAACGATGTAGTTGTACCACTTCTTCGACATTGGGCCTCCTCTCGGCGGTTTGGCCGGATCAGCCAATGACTGCGCAGATCTTCATTTTTTTTGTGACCCTGAAAGGTAATTCTCGATTTTCAGGTTGTCAATTGTTTTCATAGACTTCTGAAGGCCTGGGAGCCGAACTCTTGATCGGGTGTGGTCTTCTGAATTCCCCCCGCTGCCGTCGAACGATAACAACTGTATTCAATCCCGGAAGCCCAATCAATTCAGCTAGAATGGGCGTTCTTACCGTTCAAATTGACCGCGATTTTTGAACGATACCTTCACCTTGAGGCCTGACGTGCCTGCTGACGATCTCGCATCTCTGATAAGCCGGGTAGTGGAAGCCAAGGCAGAATACGACGTTCGCCTGCTGGCCCAACAACTCGGAACCAACTACCGCTCGCTCATGTACTGGATGCGCGGAGAGCGCCACATCCCAGCGCACCTTCTGCCGCAGATGTGCGTCCTGCTCAATAACTACGAAGCCTTGGATTTTCTTGAGAGTCAGGCTGGACGCGTCGCCTTCAAGCTGCCAAAACTCGATGTGAACCTCGGCAAAGAGTTAATCGCGGTCTCGAACCTGATTCGCGAAGTAGGCGAAGCGCTCGAAAGTGTCGGAGAAACCCTGGCAGATGGTGTCGTGGAAGACAAAGAACTGCAGACTACGATTCCGAAGCTGGAAGCCGTGATTCGTGAATGCGCGTCCCTGAAATATCTCCTGGAAGAATTGTCCGCTCAGAGAAAAAAGAAAAAGTCGCGCTGAATGAGTTCGTTTCAAAATAGCCTTTGGGGAGCAGGCGTCGGAGCGGTCCATGTCTAATTCATCGAAGCCGTTTTTCGTCTAATCTTGGGTGTTTCATTTTGGGAACCCGGCGGGTTTTTGGGAGACCCCCTCCCCTGGCGGTCTATTGGAGTCATCGAGTTAGGGGAAAATCCGAGGCAAAATATTGGGGCTCAGCAGCTTAGGGGCAAAATATTGAGCTGCAAGGAGTTAGCTCGCAGGACCGATTGCTGCTTATACCGCTTTCGCTTTGGCTATGATCTGCTTCTTTTGATTGTGTGCGCAAGGGCAGATGTCACATCGATCTGTGAGCTTCGTCACAGGAACGGCTGCGAAAAACGAGTGAAACGTCCGGTGGAGTGCAACCGTCTGTACCCAGGTTTCCCCCCGGGTTATGAAACGTCCCGTCCCGCCTCAGGTTTTCGATTTGCGTGTGTATTTCTGGCTGGCCGCCAGTGTCCTTGACGCTGTAGATTCAGTTACGTCAAAGTCCCAAATCGCAGACTGCTACTCCCTAAGAGAGATTCCTTTTACTTGCCAAGGAGGCCGGTGTCGGTTATTTTCCCTCCATTGCAGTCAAGCCAGCATCGGAGAATATAGAGTTTTGCTGCTCATCCGCGAAGAACAACTGAACCTTCTCGGCCGGATTCCTCACACTTCTTTCGAGGCGGAATTGGTGCGGCATTTCATGCGCTATTATCCTCACGAATGCGGCCGAGCGGGGACGGCCCACGTTCGCAAACTTGTGTGCCTTGGCATTTCGAGGGGGTTGGTCCATGGCTACACCGCCCACCGCGAAATCGGTCTCTTTATCAACCTGATGGTCATGCTGGGGAGCGGCTTCACGAGTGATCCCCAGATTCCATGGGCGCTGGCACAGCTGAATGACCTCGCAATCGATGACCCGTTCCAGCGCATCCAGCGCGTGTTCCGATCCTCGCTGCAGTATTTGGAGAATTGCTTCGGGCCGAAGAGTGGCGGGATGGTCAAAACTCTGATCCGCATTCGCGATTTCGATCTGGCCTCGGCGCCTAGATCGGTCGGGCTCCAGCTCTACGAGGACCTAAGTAAGCTGTTCCAATATTTGTGCCCGCCCAAGTATTCCGCCCAAGGCGAAGCCTCTACGCGGGAACTAATTTCCGCCGGATTCGACCGCGCCGAACTCTATGGGGTTAAGTCGAGCGTCGGGCGCGCGGTGCACATCACCCTCATGTTCATGCTGGGCGCGCGCTTTGACGAGGACCCGCTATATCCCTGGGCCGGGCAAGTCCTGCGCGACAAATCTTTAGCCGACGAAGCGACCCGCGTGCGCTCGCTCTACAATGCAGCCATGCAGTACATCAACGAAGTGTTGTCCGAATAGGAGGATTATGGGCGGCAAAAAAACGGATTCTGCCCAGTCGAGCGGCGCCAACCTCTCACAACAGAGTCCCCAGCCCACTCCTAGCCAGAAGACCCCAGCCAAAGACTGTGAGAATGTACCGAAGCACTGGGTCGGTGTTCGCGTGGAGGACGAGGACGGTAAGTTGGTCAATGACGTTTCCGTTCACTGCACACTCTCCGATGGCGAATTCGACGTGGATATGTCGACCGCTCCAGTTGACAAGGATGGGGTGTTCAAGACTCAGAAGCTTTACGATCCGGGCCAGTGTGTCTTCTCGTTTCCCGCTGTCTACGATGTAGAGTGGTGGCCCAAGGGGGAAGCCGTGCCCACGACATTTCCTAACGAACAGCAGGGCACCCTCAATGCTGGCGATTGCGTGTTAAGCGGCGCCGATAAGGCAGGCTTTCGAAACTATCACTCTGTGTGGGATTGTGCCGACAACGCCCAACTCAAGCAGAACTATCCCAACCCCAACCAGCAGTCAGCCGGCACGACCTTCAAAGGTCCAGCCAAGAAAACCAAGACTGTCAGCAAAGCGTTGGACCAGGCCTGGACCTTTGTTGTTCGCGCCAAAAAGCCTCCTAAGCTCAGCTTGATATTGATCGACAAAGACAGCAGACCGCTCAAAGACAAAACGTGGGAACTGACCAATCTGGCGCAGAAGGGTACCACTGGCGCTGACGGCAAGATCGAGGTTCCCTCGCTGAAGGTACTACAACTCACTGCAGAGCAGCTCAAGGTGACCATGAAGCCGGCCGTCACTGCCCCCAAGCCCACACCGGGGACCCCGCCACCGGGGACCGACCCTCCGCCTTATCCACCCCCCATCGTCGTGCTGGATTTCAAGGACAAAGTGCCGGAGCCTGACTACACCGCGCAAGTTGTGACCTGGGATCTATGCATCGGGAAGCTCGATCCCTATGACGTCCACACCGGCGCGCTTTCCAGGCTACAGAATCTGGGGTTTCAGAATTCGACCGACTTAGCCGGGAACGCCACGGCGGATCAGGAACCGCAAGCGATTAAGGCTTACGGGCAGCTCTATAGCAACGCGGCCACAACGTGGAACCCCATAAAGGAAGATCTTCGAGACCGCCACGACAACCCGTAACGTGTTTGTCTGGCGCTATTTCAATTGCGTGAAGCCGGGCTTGCCGGACGGATCGGTGGTTAGAAGGTAGGCGCTCGAAGCCAACGATACCAATTCCAAGGGAATCGCTGGGGCTGCTTCCAGCGGTTCCGGACGTTCAGGATTCCCGCTGTGAATCACTGTGCCGTTGCGCAGCAGGACTACCCAATCGCGTCGCGGAGCCCCGTCAGCCGAAACAACGTAGCCGGCCGTCGCCGCTTGCGGAGGCCCCGGCAGTGGTCCCAGTTCTGTAATCCTGGGCTCTGCGAGCAGGTTGCCGTCGGGGGAAAAACGCATGTCCACGATCGCAAGGCGGTGGGCCTGCGAGTCGGATTCAAACAGTACGGCCGCGTTCACGATACCGTTGGCGTCCACGTTCAAGCCAGGCTCAGAACCATCGATGGCGTGCCCTTTGGGGATGTTCACGGTGTGCCAAACTCCCGGGTTCTTGCCATCTCCCGCGTTCAAGTAAAAAAGCGCGAGCGAGTTGGCGGCTTGCGCGACCAACATGACGTGGCGCCGGCTGTTGCCTGACTCAGGGCCTAGCGCACATCGGCCCGCCAAAGCGGGCAGCGGCACGGGAACACGCCAGCTCACTGCCGCCGCTGCCTGTCGTCCCGCGAAATTAGGCTTGGGGAAACGCCCCAGCATCAAGGAGTTACCGTCCGCGGAGGTGACGAAGATGTCAAGAAGCCCATCACTGGTCATCAGCGCAGGACGAACAATCATCCGTGGCACGGCGCCGAGCTCCAATCTCTGCGCGGCATTGAAACCGGTAGCAAGAGCGACCAGCGCAGCGCCTTCCCGCCATGCGCGCCACTTGATCACATCAGACTGCCGGTCGTAATTCGTCCACGGCGACAGGATGTCAGCCGCGCCCTGGCCAGCTGAAAACACGGGCGAAACGCTGAATGGCTCATATCCCCTGACGTCCACGTGCGGTCTCTTAAACAGCGCCGAATACACATGGGGAGACTGGTTTTCACGATGAAGCCATTCGACCCAGTCGCCCGGGGTCGAGGCGTCACCGACATCCACTCCGACCGACATAAACAGCACATCTGACCGGCCGACGCGGAACTCTACGACATTCGACCCCGATGCCAGGTCTTTCCAAGCCAGTTTTGCGGATATCTGGTAGTTGCCTGGCGTGTTAATTGGCACCCAGTCGGTGAGGGGCACGTTCTTCTGCAACGTTTCGCCCGCCGATAGCTTAACGAGATGGGCTGGCGATGCCGGTTCTGGCGTTCTGTCTTTCAGTACAGCCGAACGAAAGCTGAAGGTGTAGCCCTCGGGGTAAGCCGGGCCCAACAGTGTGTAGGTGGGCTGCCAGTTGTCCCGATAAAACGGGTCGGGGATCTCGATTGGAGCACTGCCTGAGTTGATAACAGATACGGTTAGTGAGATGTCCTCCGAGAGGACGTACGCAGTTTTTGAAAGCGAGAGTCTGATTTCCACTTTTCGAGCCTCACTGTTTCGTACTGGCGCGGCGCGTTGCGTACCGAACGAGAAACCGGGCGGCAACCAGAAGCCAATCAACACCGCGAGGAATATAACCCCGCCGGCCCAGAACACCCTTTGCTTTCCGGATCTCATGTCTTTTTGTTTAATGCACCATCATTCTGAAGATGATTGCGGTCCCACCCACGCAACCGGAGAATGCAAAACCCGCACCATTTCCGTTCGGCATCGTAGTTGTAGCTCATCGTGCAATTGTTGAAATTCTTATCGTGGACGGTAACATCGTGCTTGTTGGCTTCATCCGTAGCTGTCTGAACCGGGGCGTGCGCCATGAAGAGACAATGGCCGATCTCATGAGTTACCGTCTGAGCGGGAGTATTATCGCTGCCATCGTAGTTTGTCGGACCGGCGCAGAGCACAAAAAAGCATTGTGTGTTCGTCGGATCCGCCTTTTTCGGGCCAACCCCCGCGCCCGGAGCAAATCCATTAAGGGCTAAGCCGCCCGGCGCAGTGGCCAGGTTGTAGTGCTCCACAAACTGGAAAAGACTAATGCCATCGTTCACATCCATATAAGATTCGCAGAGCTTGGTCAATATATCGGAGGCGATCCCATCGCAGTATTTGTTGTACTTCTCCTCAGTGTTCAGCACGGTTCCGAGGAATGCATTCAGTTCGGCGTCGGACCATCCCTTGGCGGCTTTTGCCGCCGTTTTGAAATCACCCCAACTGCGAAAGTCAGCACCATGTTTCCCTGCGTCGTATTGGCTTGCGGTGGACAGCATGTGGGTGACATACCATGGCTGCCCTGTTTTGGCGGTCGCGAACTTGGAATCGTAGTCGGCCTTGACCATCGCTGTGGCCGCGCCCGCGGTGTACTTAACCTGCACGTACGCTTGCTGATAGTAGCCTTGAAAGGTTGCGACCGCAAAATCAGGTGAGACCGTCGTAGTCTTCTTCTTGTACTGAACGAAGTTGAGTCTGCGCCAAATCTCGAACGTACCGGTCGATTTCTTGATCTTGTCCACGACTTTCGGCAGATCCTTGTCGGTATCCAGAAGAATCTTCTTATTGTCGTTGTCCCTCTTTTCGTTCGCCAGGTAGACGGTGATCTTGTAGGCGTCGCCCGCCAGTCGCGACGGCTGAAACAGAACTCCCGTCTTGTTTTCCAGTTTGCCTTGGGTCCAGGCATAGCTGTACGCCGACCACTTGCGGGTTTCACATTTCTGAGCCTTGAACGGGAACTGGCGGTCCTTCAAATCATCCTGCTTGGCATCGCTGTCGAAGTCGCCCCCGAAGCCGTAACCATAACCCTTTTGCTCAGGAAATAGATACTTGCTGTCGTCGCCGCGCTTTCCCCCGCGATCCTTGTGACAGTTGTCTCCCTTGGGTTTGGTTTTGTCCGCATCATAGTTGACGGAATCGTCGAGGAATGCCTTCGCTTTCGCATGATGACCTCCATAGACGCTGCCGTCCTTTTCCTTCACATCCTCCGCGTCCCACATGAACTTGACTTTGCCGAGCGCCTTTGGAGCCTCAACGGGCTGGTCACCGGAGTCACGAATCCAGAGCTTGGCAAAAACCGGTATGTTGGGCCCATCGCCCCACAACTTCTGGTAGGAAGTGAAATCTGTGTTGTTATGCATCTGGCCGTTCGAGTTCTTGAAAATGTTGCTGCTGAGGAAAATCTTCTTTAGGCCGCCGGCTGCGGGCAAGCTGCCATTCAGCGCTTCGCCATCGTCATCGTCGTACACCTGCGCATCGAGATCGGGCTTGCCAGCCTGGGCCTTCGGCAAAGACTTCTTGGGTCCCAATTCCAGTTCAATCTTCTCCAAAAGGATGTGAAAGTACGTCCAAGCTATGACGACCTTGGCGTTCGCCTCGCCCTCCTTTTTGTCGCTTACGGTCAGGCGCAGCTTGTAGGGAGTTTGTTGCAAGGTAACATAGCCATCGGGAAAGTCCTGGCAGACTGTCTTGTCCACAGCGACTTGAGTCAGGTCTTGTCCCATGCCGGCGTCCGACTTGGTGCCGGCCTGTACGGCGGTCGGGTCCTTTGTCACCCTCCCATCCCACTTGAGCGCGTGCTTGCCATGAAGGTAGGTATCCTCGCCCAATTTGGTAAGGTCGATAGCCCACAGCACTTTTTCATCATAGCGGCGAAACAGTTCCAGCTTTGCGCGACGAATCATGGCGAAGGGATCGTCGATTTCGTAGTTAATGTCCGGCTTCTCCTTCTCGGGAGCGAAGTGAAAGTCATCGGAGCCCGAACTCGCGGCACTGGCATTAGGTGCATCGGGCGACAAGTAGGATTTGCTCGAGTTTCCGCCCACTTTCAACCACAGCTTCACCAGCCAGAAGTCGGGTGCGCGAAGACGATTGAAGTGTTTCAGGTCGTAGGCAGTCCGCGCGACATTCGCGGTTCGTCTCGTTTCCATCTGATTTAGATTCCGCCAGTCCCCGTGCCCGAGCGCGTCAGGACAGACTCATGCCGGATTGGACGCTTCCAGCACCCCCTTGACTGTCTTTTGTTCCAATCTGTCTCTATGGTAGCTGAACTCCAGGATTTCCTCCGATCTGTCCGCCTCCGTCCAGAAGCATTCAATCGGCCCGAACACAGTCCGCAGTTCCGCCGTAACGCACGTTGGCAGATACGCCCGCAGCACGCGTGGGTCGTAGTACCGGAACACAAGACGGTTGCCCCGCTCATCGCGCACGATCAAGAATTCCCGCAGATGGCGCCTCAGTTTCTTGAGGGAGGTGTCACTCCTAAGAAAAACTCCCCAACTGTTACCCCAAGCTTGTTGAATGAGTTGGTGAGTGTCCCGGTAGCCGTGGTCGAGCTGCACTAAGTATGGCGCAGCGATCTCCAAATCAGGTGTCAGCGGACCGCTATACAGGCACGCATATTCCAGATGACACGCAAGGAGCATCCGAAAGATTTCGATCGTGCGCGCGCCGTCCAGGATCATCCAGATGTTCTGCCTCGGACCCTCCGGCCACAGAATCTCTTCAATGCGCCCGATCCACTGCTCTGTCATAACCACCTGAGGCGGCGACCGCCGCCTTATTTGTTCGTTCATTCCTGACAAAAAGGTGTCCCGCTGGCTGCCGCGGCAACGAGAGCCGCGGCCTGCGCAGACATATTCATATGCGGTGAAAAGATCGGCAAATCTACGATCGGAGCAGGCCCAGATGCAACGCGAGGCTGACGATCCTGCAAAGGGAAAGGGACATTCCGCTCTTCAAAGCCCGTTCCTCCCGCAGCCTCCATTCGCTTTTTGTGAACATGCAGTTTGCCGGATGCGAATAGTTGCTCGATCTTCCGAACAAAGGCATCGTGGGGAAGGTGAAAGGGAATATTGGAGATGTGTTGTCGAGCTAGATCTTGCAGAAGGGACATCTTGCCGGTTTCGGTTCTGGAATCCTGCAACCGCCAACGAACCCAGGCTTGGGTCTCAAGAGGTGACGCCCGATCGGGTTCGGTGCAGTCTTGCTCTTCACAGAGCCACCACTCGTCTCTCCTAACCGTAAAAACCATAATAATCCTGGGGATCGGTCTCGTGGGTCAACCATAACCGGGGGGGCGTAAGGCAGTCACAGATTTGATCAAAGGTGCGCTTTAGAGTCAAGGTTCAAATTTCATTGGTAATGTAATCCTATCTGAGTAGACTTGGGCTGGTTTTGCATTTCATGTTCTTATTCGCCGATTGCGAGTGTGTGTATTGATCTTAGGGAGGCTTGTATGGCTTCTCCTGCGGAAAATTTGGCTGACAGGATAAAACGTTCCGCCGAGAAAAAAGTCGGCGGCAAGGCAGTCGACGGTGGCAAGGACAAGGGTGGCATCGATTGCTTCGCGTTAGTCGATGAGTTGCTGACGTCCGCCGGTGGCAAGAGGCCAAAGGATTTTGGCGAGGTCACCCCGACGGGTGATTACGTGTGGGGCGATCCCGTAGAACTAGACAAGATTAAGCCCGGGGACATTCTCCAGTTTCGCGACCACTTTGTGACGATCCGCACCCAGAAGCTACTTGACGACAAATGGAAAGAGACATCAATCGCAGGCCCTGCCAGACGTCCTCATCACACAGCCGTGGTTGTAGAAGTTAAGGAAGACGGTGGTGTTGTCGTGGTCGAGCAGAACGTAAGGCCTGACCCCAAGAAGGTCAAGCGCAATGTTATTGCGGGCCTTGCCGCTGGAGAGGAGACGAGGTACAAGAGCAACGCAGAAAAGGAAATTATCACGGTGACCGGAACCGTCAAGGCGTATCGACCCGTTCTTAAGACGGACGCCCAACCTGAAAAAGGGAAATCAGAAAAGGGCACCATGCTCTTCCTCTTCCCTTCGCATCAGGAACTCGACGGAGTCGGCCAGCGGATGCTGGCACAACACAGCCCGCGCGAAGGAGGAGCCAAGCGACAACCGGGTCCTGTTGGCAAGGCTTGAACACTCCTTCGTGAAATCAATTTCGGCCGGAGATCTCAGTCGGAGACGCGATGGCAATCCGCGCAATCCTCGAAAACAAATGGCGGAAGCGAGTGGGGGTCGAACGTTTCAAGGTATTGAGAACACTGGACTTCCATTAGAATCAACAGCGCTTTCTGATAAAAACCTTAACTTCCGCATCTCGAAACACAGTTTCTAGCACAGCGGCAAACACAAACGAAAAGCGCGGTTCGATTTTCGCGACAGTTCTCGCTGTAGGTGAACATCAGATGAGGGTTGCCGTTCGCCCAAGTGACTCTCATCGCTTGCCACCTTCATCTTCTGCAACGAAGGCGTCAAGCATTCCGTGGCGATTGAGGAAATCAAGGAGACGGTGTTTGTATTCAGCTTGGATGACCATCAGGGCGTTGCGATAGAGCAGTCGGTAATCCCTGTCGGAGTCGTCACACGCGACAAGTTCTGCCGACTCCAATTCCAGAGTGCGGTACGTCGCTTTGTGAACAGCATCAGCCTTGACCCATGCCGTGGCGTCAGCCCTGCATTGAATTGACTGTGGCACCGGAGCGTGTTGGATGTCCTGAGCGACGGCGGCGAGTGACAGAACGACAACAACGACGGAGGGGACAAAGCTTCGCGCAGCGACCCTGAATTGTGTTCTCACGGTACCTCCAGCGGCCACGGAAATAGTACCAGCGACGCCGCTCCCGCTCTCAGCAATCCAGTGTCCAACTTTATTCTCGTCCCTGGCCGAAGTCACTCCGCGAAATCGGTATAGAGCAAATAAGGAGGCAACAATGAATTACCACTTCGAGATTCAGTACGACCCCACTGACATTCCCGCACTGGCCGCGGGGTATTTGGCGACGCCGCACAAGAACTGGACGGTCGCAGACGAAGACCGACTGGCGGAGGAGGCTGGCTGGCGGCTCGTCAACGGCCCGTTCGATATGGAGGACGTGAGGACGATTGTCCGTTGGAAGTCTCATCGCAGAATAGACCTGTTTGAACTCAACTCTCAGAATCCAGTCATAACGCGTCAAAACGTTAATCTGGGAAGTCGTTGAAGAATGGAATCGAATAGAAAATTTTCTAAACGGATCAGAGCCCACTATGTGATCTTCAAAACCGGTGGCCTGGCACACAGATAAACTACCGGTAGTCGTGTAAGCCGAACTCAGTCTGCGGATCGGCTCCAATCCGGAAGCTGTTGCTGTCACCGATGGTGTGTTCCGCAACTATGTCTGTAAGCGGAGAATGCAGTATTCTCCGGAAGGCATGGCCTCCAGAACGCCGACTCTCCTCTGGTAACTTCCCAAAAGTCACATTCCGCAACAATGCAAACAAAGTGCGTCCTACGAGTTCCGAAGAGACCTCTCCGTGCTGGCCCGCACGTAATCTGGAATGGCTTCGGTTTCATAAAAACGGTCATAGAAATCGACGTCCACGCGACAAACCTGGAACCCAATAACGGTCCTAAACGGCGCCGTATAGACGGGAAACCTTCCATAGCGGCGAAAAACATAGTCGCAATAGGCCATTGTCGCTTGCACCGCAGCTACGCTCGGCGCCGGGATCTTGGCGGCACAAGAAGCCGATTCACGCCAGGCACTCTGTTGCGTTCCGCCTCGATAGGTTCCATCTTCCCCAAACTTCGTTTGCACGAAGGCTCGGACCGCATCGTCCATTGATTTGTAGTATGGCGGGCAGAACGGCTTCAACAAGACCTGGCTATCGTGCTCCAATCCGACTGGATATTCCAACACAGGATCTTTTCCAAGCCACCGCGCCAGAGTAGCTAGAAGCCGCGGAGCACCGGCGTAGCAACTCGCTGGCATCGACTGCATACGGAAGCCGCTTGCCTTGAACCAGCTGTATTCGTGCCGCGCGAAATTCGGGAAGCCACCCAACCCAAGCGCTTCAGTCATGAGGGCAAGGTTCTGCAAGACCATGCCGTGTTCGGTGGCCATCGATTCCAGCAGCGACGATTCCGCCATTTGAATCGTCGCTGAGCGGAGGTCGCGTGGTTCGTCGTGCAGGTGTCCGCCCTTGCTGCGCGCGAAGCGGCTAACCCCTGCGGGCCGAAACCACTCCCGCTCATCGCGCAGGAACACTCCCATGTCTTCTCCGAACAACTCGAGGAACGCGTTGATGGTGAGTGCGGTGGTTTCGATGATCGGCAAAAAGTAAGTCGTTCCGGGAGCGTAGAGCGACCATCGGTTGATCGAGAAATTGTGGTCCGGGTCTAACGGTGGCGCGGTTCGCGTGGCGGACAACTGGATTCGGGAGCGTCTATACAGGTCAGTAAGTGCACCCTTTCGCGCGAGGCTGACCAGTTCCAAGAATTCCGCGGGAGCAAAATCCTGGGGGCGCTTCAGCAGCCATGTTCCGCTGTCGTTGGTGACCAGCACCGATACCGCGTTCACCGCGTCAGGGCTCGCAACCGTGCGGCCGAGCCTCCCAACCAGCATCGCGCCGCCTTCGCGGACGCCGTAGGAGAGATCTGCGAGGGCGTAGCCTGTGACTCCGCAAGCGGCGAATGCGAGAGCCGCCTCCTCATCCTCGGTGAGAGGAACCGGCGCGTGCGAGCTCTTGTATTGCAAGGGGCCAGCTGGAATAGTCATCCCCAGCCCCAATCTCCGCGAACGGCGGTTGACGAGGACATCAAACAACGTCGCTTTGAGCGGATCGAGAAACATGTTCAGACACTGCATCCTGCGGCAGTGCCGCTCTTGCCCTGTTTCAAAAGCATGGCCGCGTCGGGGCGCACCGCGCTCAATGCCTCTGCCACCTGGCTGTCGATGGCAAGCAGCCGCACTCGCGTACGCGCACGGATGCAGCAGTCGAGTTTTGGGCGGGCGCCCTCACCGAAATAATCGCCCGTCTTCAGCGACTGCAGGATCGCCTCGCCGTTCCCGTCGTTCGCGACTACGTCGAGGTCTCCCGACTCGACAAGGTAGTGATAGCGCCGCGTCTCACCCGCGGCGACAATGATTTGGCCTGGTTCGTACAGAACGTGCCAGATCGCTCCGCGCTCGTTCATGCGAGGATTCACGACATCGCGGCCAAGAATCAAAGTCAACCACCAGTCGAACATGAGGCGAACCCGCCGCGTCCAACTAGGCACGAACATGGTGAGCACAATGAAACGCCATCCGATCCACGCCAGGAAGCCGGAGGCGGGGATTCCCTTCATTTGCGCGATCGCGCTGCGATGCCCGAGCGTGCAGGCCTCGCCAAGTCCGTTGAACGAATACGCCTTGGGCGGCTTACCAGCGGTTGTGCGCACGATATTCGCGCCGATGTTGGAGCCGGCCTTTTGCGCATAGTGCGCCAACGGAGGGCAGGTGCCTCCGTCTGGGTGAGGAACAGCGGCACAATCGCCCCCGGCCCAGATATTGGTTGCGCCCGGCACGCGGCAGAACTGGTCGGTGACCAGCCGTCCGCGCGCTTCGCGCTCGTATGGAAACTGGTCGAGTAAGGGGGACGACCTCATGCCAGTGCAGGTGATGAGAGTGCGCGTGGGGATGCGTTCACCCGAAGTGAGAACTGCTCCTTCCGCGGTGGCGGCCTGCACGCCAGTATTGAGATGCATCTCCAGGCCCAATTGCAGGACGCGTTTCTCGGCGTAGCGCACGAGGGATGGAAGACGCTTGCCCAGTTCCGGCAAAATGCGTGGGCCAGCCTCCACCAGCGCCACTCGGAACTCGTTGAACTTCAACTCCGGATATCTCGTTCGCGAGAGAAAGCGGAAATAGTCCACCAGGTCGCAGGCGACTTCGATTCCCGCGTAGTTTCCGCCGGCGACAACAAAAGTGAGCAACCGCTTGCGCTCCTCAGGATTCGTCTCAATGGATGCCATCTCCAGAACGCTGACCAGATGATTGCGCAGGCGGTAGCAATCGGCGAACGTCTTAAGAGGAAAGGTGTGATCTGCGATCCCAGCGTAGCGAGAGAAGTCCTCAATGGAACCGACGCCGACCACCAGATGGTCATATGGCAGAGTGCGGGTACGGCCGTCGAGTGAACTCCGTGTAAGCACGCTCTGATTACTGAAATCCACCGATTCAATCTCGGCATTATGCAGATGAGCTGGCGCGATCATTTCTCGCACAGACGAATTTATTTGCTGGGGTTGTATCTTGCACGTCAGCATTTCGGCGATCAGTCCGTGGACAGTGGAATAGTTATCACGGCTGACCACAGTCAGCTTGACCTCGCCTTTTCGTACCACCGGACGCAACGCACGAGCCAGGTATATGGCTACCCAGCCACCGCCCAGACACACTACACGTACGGGATCTGTCATCGGTTTCCTCCGTCGGACACTCCCTCGCTCGCGGATTACGGCTCCGTCTCACCTATCTGTGAGTCGGACTGATCGGCGCGCACCGCGAGCCGGCGAGGAATCACGAACTCTCCTGTGCGCCCCTTCAGCCCGCGCTCGCTCAACAAATGTCGGAACGCTTTCGGCCCGGCGACTTTTGCCAGAGCTTGCACGCGAGTACTGAACCTGCGCGCGGTTTCTATCACCCAAGTCGCCGGGCGAATCGCGGGCAACAGCCACTTCCAGCGGGTATTGGGAAATCCAAGAACGTCGGCCTGCTCATCCCCAATCAGAGCGCGCGAGAGCCCGTAACATAGGTCTACGCTGCATAAGTGCCCTGCTTTGAAGTTGCGGACATACGTGAATGAAGTCTGCATCAGGGCATCCACTAAGGCTCGTGAATCGTCATCCGGTTGCGGTTCGAACGCAAACATCAAATCAAGCAGTCGGTGCCCCTCAAATTCGTCGGCAACCAACAGTTCATGATCGACTCCAAGCAAATATCCCGCGTAACGCCACAAGTGGATGAGCGCTTCGCGTTCCACGCTGTCGAAGTGGTAACCGAACCGCGTTAATCCGTCGAGCACGCCAACGGAAAACATGACGTTGGTGCCAGCCATGTGGCACTGGTTGATGGGTGCTCCCCAGACTTCCGAGCGCCATTGACCGGAGTCGAGAAGCAATCTCCGCACTTGCGAATGGATGAGGCGCACACGCACCGTCATCGCAAACCCTTCGGAAAACCGGCCCAGGCCGTCGGGCTGGCAAACGGCGAATAGGTATCGCGTCGTATCTTTGAGGCGTTGCGAAGCGCGATGCACTAGTTGACCCGACAGGGCGAGCGGCTTGTTGCCTGCCGGCCAACTGTAGATGATCGGTAACGCCAGCATCGCCAGCACGGCAAAGCCCATCCTGCAGCGCAAAAATGTCGCTCCACCCAGATTGCACCGGTCGCGATCTACCCAGAACGGAACGGTTTCCAACTGGTGGAATAATTCTCGCAACGGCTCTGGCGCGCGAGGGACTGCGTCCAACCCCTTCGCCAGCGCCAGATCCAGCAGCGCACGCCATTCGCTCTCCGGCATGCGGGCAAATTCATCCATTACGGCTTCAGCGAGCCGATCGGTGGCCCAAAGGAACTCCACATACTTCTCGGCGCGTGTACCACGCAGAACCGCGGTGGTATTGAGACCCGAGTAACCCGACGGTACTTCGTACTTCGCTTCCGTCATCAGTTGTGGCCGCCGTTTGAGGTGAAAGTATCATATGCCGCACCATCCATCGCCTTGCTGCCTCAGGTTCGTGTTACGGCCGTAATCTCTTCGACGGTCTCACCGGGCCAACCAGAGCTGTGCAACTGGAGAGAATCTTCGCGACACGCCTTAGAAGTCGGCTTTGGGGGAAGCAGCGCTGCATGATGGAGTGAATCTTAAGAGACGCTCCAGTTCCTTGGCGCGAGTCCGGCACATGCGTGCGAACGCGATTCTCGCAAATGACACCGTAGTGCTGGATTCGCCTCTGATATCGGGCCGCAGGATGGGATATGAAAGGGGCCTGCAAGGGATGCGCAGGGTACTCGTTTACGAGTGTCGAAGTAACGCGGAGTTGGACAGAGTCTGCGAAATACACAACACCTTCAAACTAAGCCACCGAAAATAGATTCTTTAAACTCCGCGCCGAGATAAGGGACCGGGCGGTCATTGCTTGAGTTTTGCCGCATTTGGCTACGCCCAGGTGCCCGAAACATCCGAAACTCAAAGCAGGGACAAATTCCTGTTTGCTCGGGTGCGAAGTGCGCGCGTCTTCGCGCAAATCGCCGATATCAAACTAGTAAACCGCGACGGTATGATACCGGCGAGGTGATACCAACATTCCCCGAAGTACTTTGTTTTGAGGTGCTAGAGGAGAGCGTCGGATTCTCCGCCAGAGCTTCTCCGGAGCGCTTTGCGTTCACTCGAAGCGGGAGATCTGGAAAAGGGGACGCATCAGAACGGAGAGCGCAAAACAGGGGTTCGCACAGCGACACTTGGCGTGTCCTTCCTCGCCATTGTGGTCGCATGTGGTCTTGTGCCTGACAAAGACTCGAACGCTGATTTGGTGTGCTGGCTCATTCACTGTGCGTCCTTGGGGGGAGACGGAACCCGCACTCAAATCTGGGCTCCTAACACATATTCTAGGACATCACAACTGTAAGTAAATGAAAACAAATGGCGGAAGCGAGTGGGGGTCGAACCCACCAACGACGGGATTGCCCCGCCGCTCGCCGGTTTTGAAGACCGGGACGATCACCGGACCGCATGCGCTTCCGTACGCCTTACACACAAACGCCACGGAACAAGCCGGAGCTTCACATCTACATCGAAGCTGATCCGTGAAGATCCGTGCCAATCCGTGGCAAATTCTACTCTGAGTCCCCTGCCAATTACTTGGGCTGCTTCGCGACTCTGAGATACGGCTTGATCGTTTTGAACCCGGGGAACTTCTGCTCCGCCTCGTCGTTCGAAACTGCCGCCG
>Ga0210396_10002971_pt1 | contig 17036 bp, 7 predicted proteins | sample IncBWH17OmetaG_FD_155466 | JGI IMG/M metagenome (GOLD analysis project Ga0210396, IMG submission 155466) | Forest soil microbial communities from Barre Woods Harvard Forest LTER site, Petersham, Massachusetts, United States - Inc-BW-H-17-O ... | reverse complement strand
GAGTACCAACTCTTGAAAGTCGGTCGGGCGCTTTTCGTCGCCAATACCGCGTACCACCGCGCGTTCCCTCCCGCGTTTTTGAATTCGGTCTGGACAATAATTGCCGTGGTCTTTTGAGTCGCTGCCCCCCCCACAGTGCGTTCAGTTGGAAAGACGTTGAAACCAACCTGGGAGGCACGCCGTTGAGTCCGTTCGAGGGGGTTTTCAGCTGATCAACCGTATGGTCGAATCGGGCCATTTACTTGCGCCTGCAAAGCTCATAAAATAAGGGCCTTTGTTTCCTGGGGCTTCCTCGTCGGCACGCAAACACGAGTTGGCATAGGGTAAAACTTGATAAACCAGCCTATCAAGATCGGAAAATACGAAGTCGTCAGCGTGATCGGACGCGGGGGGATGGGAGTGGTCTACAAAGCCCGCGATCCCCAACTGGACCGTCTGGTTGCAATAAAGATGATCGTGGAAGCAACGCCGGGCTTGCTGAAACGTTTCGACGTTGAGGCCCGGTCCACAGGCAGTCTCCAGCACCCAAACATTGTCACAATCTACGATTTTGGCCACCAGGACGGAAACCCTTATCTGGTCATGGAGTTTTTGGAGGGTCTGAGCCTAGACACAATCCTCACGTCGGGTGGTACCTCACTTACCCTCGCCAGCAAGCTCAAGCTTTGCGCTGATGTTTGCAACGGTCTGAACTATGCCCACGAGCGCGGCATTATTCACCGTGACATTAAGCCTGCCAACATTATGGTGCTGAACGACGGCGGCGTTAAGATAGTGGACTTCGGGATTGCACGTATCGGAGACACCGGCATCAGCCGCACCGAGATCGTGGGTACGATCCACTACATGTCTCCGGAGCAGTTTCAGAGTCAGCCTCTGGATCGAAGAACAGATATCTTCTCAACTGGCGTAGTTCTTTATCAATTGTTGACAGGGGCCCTTCCATTTCAATCGGCGGGGGAAGCGGCGATCATGCACCAGATCATTCACGACGATCCGCCGGCCCTGGGATCGTACCTGCAGGATTACCCGCAGGAGTTGGACGGAATTATCGCGAGAGCCCTCGCGAAAAACCGCGATCTGCGGTATCCCACCGGACTGGAATTCGCATTTGAACTGATCGCTGTTGCGGAGAAGCAGAAGCAGTCCGAGGTTTCGCATTGGCTGAACCGAGCCGAAACGGCCGTACAGAGAACTGAGTGGGCGAAGGCGGAAGATTGCCTCAGGCAGGTTCTTTCAATTGATGGGCGTCACACTGAGGCACACCGACTGCTGAGCCAAGTGCAAGTAAGAATCCGACAGCAGCGGCAAATCGAACAAGTCCGCCAGTTGCACAACCAAGCGGATCAGGCCTTCCTCGAGAGACGATATGACGATGCACTCGCGATCATCGATCAGGCAATCAGCCTTGATAAGACCAACCATGGTCTGACGACTCTTCGAGAGTCGATCCGAGACGCGAAGGCTCGATCCGCTCGACTTAAGTTGGCGCTGCGCAGGGCGGAAGAGGCGCATCAGGCGGGAGATCTGGAGGAGGCGAAACAGGCGGTTCGAGAAGCGCTGGACATCGAGCCCCAGGAGACTTCCGCAAAGGCGCTGCAAGTTGTCATTCTCAAGCAAGTGCAAGAGCGAGAACGGCAGCAGTTGATGCGTGCACTGCTGGATACGGCCCGTGAGCAGATCACCGACCGCAATTTGACTGGAGCGTTCAATACGCTAAAAGAAGCAGAACCCCTCGATCCCTCATCCGTGGAACTCTTTTCACTACAGAGGATCGTTAATACTGGACGCCAAGAGCAGAGCCGTAAGCTGGAGATCGAGCGGCTGACCCAGAAAATCCAAGACGCTCTCGGTCAAGAAGAATACGAGGCAGCCACCACTATCGCAATGGAGGGACTCGAACGCTACCCGCGAGACCAGAGTCTTCTGAAGCTGAAAGCCCTGGCGGACGCCGAACAACGCCGGGTTCAGTTGAAAGCTTACGCGAGGCAACAGTTTCTTGCGGCGAATGGACTGCTCGAGGTCGGCAAGATTCTCGAAGCGCTTTCGCTGATCGACAAGGCCCTGCTGAATGTTCCAGGGGACATTCAGCTCGAGACGCTTCGCAGTCTCGCGAAGGACCGACTCGCATCCGAAAAGGCTCAAGATCGAAAACGGCAAATGGTACGGCGTGCTCAGGATCTCTCTGCTGCTGAGCAATACGATCAGGCCGTCCGGATTCTGGAAGAAGCACGAGGGGAATTCCCGCAGTCTGAAGAGATTGAGGAGTTGCTGCGGCGCGGACGCGCGGGACAGAAGCAAGCGGAGACGGTAGCTGGGATATTGGCAGAGGCTCGACAACTGCTAGCCCGGAGCCAGTTGGAGCGAGCCGTGCGGTTTCTGGAAAGCAAAACCCTCGAGGTTCAGGATGCTCGTCTGTTCGAGCTATTGGATACCGCGCGCAAGCAGTGGCGACAGTTTCAGACCGGACTGCGCAGCGCGATTCTAGAGGGCACCCGCATCTTCCAGGAACGCGGGGGGCTGAAAAGCGCGGAGTACTTGAAGCTGCAACCAGCCGAATACCGTGAGGCGGTTGAATTCCAAGCTCTAAGTGCGGCGGTAGTAAAGCGCGCAGCCTGCGAAGCTCTGGATCTAGATCTGGCGGGGACGCCGGAACCCGACGCACAGGTCCGCTTAGCGGAGGGGGCGCTCAGTCAGAATCCGGACAATGAAGAGATCAAGAAAAAGCTTAGTGCAGTACGCAGCCGCAAGGAACAGATTAGCGCGATTGCGGAAAACACAAGGGTCTTGGAGACTCGGCGACAATATACCGATGCGGTGGCGGAACTGCACCGGCTACGCCAAATCTATCCCGGATTTCCTAATCTTGAGTCGGAAATCGGTCGACTGGCCGGGCTGGAAGAAGAACGGCGACGGCACGCTCAGCGGCAGCAGTCGGAGCAGTTCCAAGTGGAATTGCAAAAGGTGATCGAGAACGGCAAGCGAATCCTGCAGCAGCATGGAGCGGCAGAAGCGGCGAGATACGTGAGCGCGCAGGCTGTAAAGTACCGCGAGACCCCGGAGTATCGCGCCTTATCTGCGACGATTGCGCAACGCCTAGCTTGCGAGGCTCTGGATAAGGATTTGGCGAACACACACGATCCGGACGCACAGGTCCGGGTAGCTGAGGCGGCACTCCGCGACAATCCGGTCAACGAGGAGATCAAGAAGCGGCTCGCCGAACTCCGTGAGCGAGCTGACCAAATCGAAGAGATCACGAGGAGAGCGCGCGGGCTGGAGGCGTCGAGGCAATTCGGCGATGCCGCGAAAGAACTGGGCGTTTTGCGTTGGCTGTGTCCCACGTATCCCAGCCTGGAATTAGAGATCCGAAGGCTTGAGGGCCAGGAAGAACAGCGCCTGGTGGAAAATGCTAAACGGCAGTGGGAAGAGTTCCAGTTGGGATTGCAGAAGGCCATCACTGAAGGCCAGCGGATATTGCAGGAGCGCGGAGCCTCGGAGGCCACAAACTACGTTCACGCGCAGCCGGCGAAATATCACGAGTCGGCAGACTTCAGAGATTTTGCTGCAATCGTTGCTGGCCGAACGACTTTCGAAGCGCTGGAGCGGGAACTACTCCGTAAGACGGACCCGGAGGTGCAGGTTCGGCTCGCAGAAGCGGCACTCCGTCAAAATCCTGGAAGCGAAGAAATCAGGCAGAAGCTTGCGTCGGTTCGCAGTCGCAAAGAGCAGATCACTTCGGTTGTAGCAAGGTCGCGGGCACTGGAGGGATCGCAGCGATACGGTGAAGCTGCACGGGAACTCGAGAAGCTGCGGCAGATTTATCCGCAGTATAGCCGGCTTGATTCAGAACTCCGACGACTGGACCGACTCGAGGCGAAACATGCTAGGACCATGGAGGCAAAGGCCGCCGCGAGCGGGGAACATCCTGAGACCTTCGGTGCCACCGTCATCATGGGTCGCGCGACCGTGGAACAGCCGCCGGCAGTGCCCGTTGAATCTCCGCAGAGACCAGCAGCAGTCATCGCCACACAAAAGAATCTAGGTACGATTTCTGAGACTGAACAAAAGTCAGCGTCTATTATGGCCCGCCGGCTGCCTAGGAGAGGGCTCTTTGGGGCAGCCGCTATTTTGGCCGTGGTTGCAGCGTTTTTTGCATACCGAGGTACGGTCCTTCCTGGACGCATCATGATCAACGTGAATCCCACTCCGGAAGACAGTACGATCGCTGTGGATGGGGTTCCTTGCCCGGTACCTTGCCGGCGCATTTTGACTCCAGGACAGCACGAGTTTGAAATCGAGCACGACGGCTATACCAAGGCCACTGAATATCTCCAGATTGAGCGCGGGCATTCGCCTGACGTATCCATGATTCTCTCCCGAGTCGAGCCCCCCATCATCAACGGAACGACCGGCGGTGGGACAACCGTCGCAGAGCACGATGAGAATCAAAAGAAGCCATCCAGACCTCGGGAAGAGGGAAGGGCCGATAAACCTCGAAGCCAGCCGCACGTGGTGGACAATACCACACAACCGGTAGTTACAGCTTCCGGGAAAGAGGTCATCACCGGGACTAAGAATGTGCCGACAAACAATCCACCTGCAGAGCCCCCACGACTTCCGATGGCCTATCCTTCGGGGACATTCGCGCCCAACCGTACGGTGATTGATAGAGGCGAAAGTGCTGAATTGAGTTGGAACGTTCAAAACGCTTCCAGCGTCAAACTCGATGGCCAGCCGGTAAATGCAGCGGGTTCCACAAAAATCTCGCCGACTGACTCAACTACCTACCACCTTGTTGCCATCGGCCCCGGCGGAGAACACGACTTCGATGCAGCCATCGTCGTCAACGTTCCCACTCCTAAAATCAAGACAGACACTGCGGCATCTGTTTCACCGCAGGACCAGGACGCAATCCGCGATCTGCTTCAGAAGTATGCCGCGAGTTACGAAAACAAAAACGCTAAGGCCTTGCAGGATTTGTGGCCCGGCATACCGAAAGAAAAGCTGAAAGTCGTCAAGGAGAGTTACAAGGTGAACGCCAGAGTTGCGTTCTCGGACTTTCGCTACATTCATGACCCTGACGGAAGAGTTCGAGTGCTGTGCACGCAAACGGATTCAACCCAGCTCAAAGGGCCGACGGCGAAGCCGTTCACGGTGCTCGTAAATCAGAAGGCAGGGCGGTGGGTTATCGACTACATACCGATCCAGTGAAAACGGGGTGTTGACCCGCAGTCAGGGAGCCGAATCTAGGTGAAAAGCTCCGCGCTCGAAGCGCAGACGGCTGAATTCCTCACACTGCATGCAGGTACCCCAAAACAGACCACTGGGCTTCTTTACCAACACGCTGAATCCTGGTTCACCAATTTCACTGTGGAGATAGGCTACCTTCCAGGCCCCACTTCCAGGTTTCTCGAGCACCAGGAGGAAACGGCCTTTGCGGCCTTCACGATCTTCAAAAACACCACAGAGCTCTCGATCAGTAACTTCCTTCCGCTTGAAATAGTTGTCGACCTGAAAGTGGAAACCGTCGCGGTGCATCCAGTTGAGGTCTTCTTTGGCGTCAGGTGGCAAACTAGCGTAACCAAGGACTGCAATCTTCACCCAACTCTGGTTTAGCGCGGTGACCGGCAATGATTCATAAGCTGTTTCACTCGGGGTGAAGCTTGCATGAAGCCACCACGCCTCATCGGGCTTGCCTTGAGCGATAAGTGTTGCACCAAGTAAAAGCAGGACCGTGGCAAACTTCGTGCACACAAACCTACACCTGTGGATCAATAGTCGACATGCCAATGGGGGCCTCCGACAGCATCATGCTCATCAAGAACATGGGCTCCCAGTTCGCGCAGACGAACCCTTACCTGACTGCGCACCCTGTGATCTCCATGAGGAATACTAATGTCACGTGCGTGATCAGACAGATGATTGCTGACCACTGCTCCGCGTTGTCGCGCGCGGTTTATGATCTCAACGAAGGCAGCCACCGTCTCATCTTGGGATGCATGCGGATGATGCGTCACCCAGTGATCCATCTCAGTGATGTGGTGGGCGGGTCGGTATGTGTGGAGAAACTGATGCCTATTCTGAAGTCTGCGCTCCGCCATCAGCTCAGCTTGCCTTTGCACAGTGCGTCCTCGCCCGGTGACACGGATGTGCGTTTGAGGGAACTCCGTCTGAATCGTTCCCACAAGAGCATCTATATTTGGGGGACGCTGCGATTGCGAACCCGCTCCGCTCGCCGTTGGAGCATGAACTAGCACTGTACCATGTGTATGAACCTCACGGATTGGTTCTGGTCTTATGTCTGCCATTCTCGCTCCATTTTCCGAGGAGGTATAGCAACCCGGCTCTTTCGGATAGGCTACAGATCTGGCTAGAACGTGTACGACAGCCCAACCATCGGTGCGGGTTTGTTGTGTAAGCCATTGTCATCCAACTTGAAAAAGACGTTGGCGGTGATGAGCAGGTTGCCCACAGGATTCAGTTTCCCACCCACGCTGATGTAATTCGAATAGAAAGAACCTGCGTAACTGTAGACTCCGGTAAAGCCTGAACTCGACTCTGTCTGAACTCCCTCACGCAAGGCGGAAAAAAGGTGCTGTCCCAGGTAATCCGCCGAGAGTGTGAGACGTTTCACGACTCTCGCGTCCGCCCCGAGAACATAGAACAAGCTGTTCGGGAGCTTGCCGCTAATGCCAGGCCCTTGGATACTAGCGATATCAGAGTTCCCGTTCCATTGAAAGCCAAAATCCGCGTGGGGCGCCACTCGGCCGCGCCACGAGGCTGCCAGGAAGGGTCTAACTCCCGTTGCGCCGGTGCCTAGAAAATTCAATTCGTCGCCAGTCGGCACGCGAACGTCGACGGCAGCCGCAAGGCGCATGCGCTCGCCTTGCCAGAGGCGAGCTTTGCCACGAAGGACAATGTCGCCTACGCCGGTGGCTTCATTTGCTCTCGAAACTGACTGCTGATTGGGTCCACTGCTTTGTGCGAAACATCTTTGCGGACCGAGATGTCCGGCCAGTGTCGAATATGCGTCTTCGCAAGATGAATTGGCCCCAAGTTTGACGTCGAGGAATGGTATGGCTACGGAAACATCGATGCGATCGGTTAGTCCATACGTGGCATACACGGCGAATTGGTTGATTTTGAGATCAACGCGAGTGCCTGTTTCGACGAATCCGGAACTCGGTACTCCATTGACCGTGATCGTCGCCGGGAAGTAGGCGGGAATGTCCTTGATGTTCACTCCATCCATGTTGCTGAACTGAAAGTTTTGATAGGTGAACGCAAGAAAGAACTTCCCGCGATGCAGCGTCTCGCCGCGCTCAAACATTACGGGACCAAAACTCTCGGTGCCAGACGGCACAGTAATCTGCAGAGACGGATCGGTTGTGTAGACGATGCCTGATGCCGGAGAGGCCAGCGGAAACAATCCTGCCTGGCTGGCGATCGCAGCGTCCAGTCCACCGATGGGATCCGGGCCGCTCGTCGCGGGGGGGAATCCCAGGTTCGGAAGCAGACACACCAACTTCCCGGCATGAACCGTGGCCTGGCCGTTGGCTTGGCAGAAAGTGTTTGTCTGGGCGTACAGAGTTGCACAACCTAAAATCAGTAAACAGATTCCTACCCGCACGTTCTTCATTGTTCCAGTACCCTTTCTCTCAAACGACTAGTTACCACGCCAACAAGTTCTTTTACCCTCCTATCGTGACCGTGAAACCAACCGTGATCGTGGACTGCGTGCCTCCGTTGGAATCAGTACCGCCGACGGCGACGGAATACGATCCGGCCGGCGTACCATTTTGGGGTGGCGGCGGTGGCGGGGTCGATCCTCCGCCGCAGCCAAGCCAGCTGATCATCATCAGCGACAACAAGAACCCACCCACGTAGCGTCCTAGCTTCTTTCGCCGCCCTGCGGAGCAGCCCGTTCCAACGAGCACGATACCCGGCAAGAACAGGAAAGCAGCATACAATCCTCCAACTTTGGGGCTGCGGACTTCTGAACTCTGAGGTGAGTTTTTCGTAGTCTGCACGGCAACCGTGACCGGCGTCGGCGCACTGGTCAGGGTCACCGATGCCGTCGATCCCTGACTATTGATATTGCAGGACAGGTGGTAGAACGCCAGAGTCTGCGCGCCGCTAGGTCCAACGGCACTCACACATTGATACGTCAACTGCAGACTCGAAACGCCGATGGGCGCTGTCAGGTTAACAGTCTGCTGTGCCGAACCACCTTGCGTCACTGGATTGCTAACCGGTGCCGTCAGCGTCACGATCTGCGATGCGCTGGAACTCATACTGTTCGCATTCGTCGCCGTCACCGTGATGGTGTAAGTGCCAGCACTGGTGTAAGTGTGCGACGCTGGGGTCCCCGATGAAGGCGAAGAAGTGTCGCCCCAATCGACCGTCGTCGAAGTAATCGAGCTCTGCGAGTCAGTGCAGTTGCTGGACGCGGTTACGGCTAGCGGGTTCGAGGCGCTTTGCACCGCGACCGTCGGCGGTTGGCACGTCGGGGCGGTAATAACGGTCACTGTGATTGTGGCTGTATTACTGTCCGCGTGCCCGGCACTGTTGCTCACCCGCACCCAATAGCTCGTCGTCGCCGTCAACGCTGGCGTCGTGTAGCTACTCGCCGTCGCTCCACTGATCGGGTTGGTCGTTACGCCGCTCGACCCCTGATACCACTGATAGGTCAAAGTTGGACTGCCGCTGGCCACCACCGTCATCGTGGCCATCTGCCCGGAATTGATCGTCTGGCTCGCCGGTTGCGTCGTAATCGTCGGAGCCGTAGCAGTACTCACCGTGATTGTGGCTGTCGTGCTGTCGGCGTGCCCGGCACTATTGGTCACCCGCACCCAGTAGCTCGTCGTCGCCGTCAACGCTGGCGTCGTATAGCTACTCGCCGTCGCTCCGCCGATCGGGTTGGTCGTTACGCCGCTCGACCCCTGATACCACTGATAGGTCAAAGTTGGACTGCCGCCGGCCACCACCGTCATCGTGGCCGTCTGCCCGGAATTGATCGTCTGGCTCGCCGGTTGCGTCGTAATGGAAGGTGCGAGGTCAGCGATTGCTATGCTCAGAGCTTGAGTGGTCGTGTTTCCGTTAGCGTCAGCCACCTGCGCAGTAAAGCTCGAAGTTCCCGAAATTGTCGGCGTGCCAGAGATCACTCCCGTTGCTGCATTCAAATTCAACTGCGCCGGCAGGGCTCCTGCGGAGACAGACCACGTGTACGGGCTTGTACCGTTCGCAACCACCAAAGGCTGACTATACGGCGTCGAAGCCGTCCCTCCGGGCAGACTGGTAGTCTGAATCGTGACAGCCGGAATCGTCACGGTGAATCCAATCGTGATGATGGAAGTGTTATCCGCGTCGGTAACCGTCGTCCCGCCCGTGTAAGATCCATTCGCATAGGTATGAGAGGCTGAGAACGTGCACGTTCCCGGCGGCGTCGCGCAGTTGTTTCCACCGCCGCTTCCCGATCCCGTCTGGTTGCCATCTCCCCACACAAATCCCAGAAACTGGTTTCCGTTGGAAGGCAAGAACAACCCGTTGCACGTGATCGTGGCCGTGACCGTGGTTACGCTCCCGGTCCAGTCCCTGGTTGTTTTGCAACTCGCAGCGGCAGGATAAGCCGTGATGAAAGCATCTTGGCCTCCCTTCAGCGTGGCTTGCTCCGCACCGGAAGTGGTGGGAAAGTCCGTTGACTGCGTGTTTCCCGTCAGGATGGTCTGTTCGAACGAATTCAGAGCGACCCCAAGCGCCGCCTGCGTCGTACTGCCCCCGATATAGCTGGAAAAGATCGGCGCATCCCCAGCCTGGTCAAATTCAGTGATGAAGACATCGTGGCCTCCGGTCGCGCAACTCTTGCAACTCGATTGAAATTCGTAATTCGAATTCGCCGCCGGAAAATTCGTAGACGAGGTCTGCCCCACGACAAAAGCATTGTTCGCGGCATCCACGGTGACCGAGTTCGCTTGGTCACTAGCACTGCCACCCAAGAAAGTTGAGTAAGCGAGCGAACTTCCGGAGGAGTTAATCTTTGTGACGAATGCATCAGTGATTCCCGCGCTGCATGAACTGCAACTGAGCTGGTAGGCGTTCTGGGTTGGGAAATTAGTGGACGTCGTGCTGCCCACGACGTAAACGTTGTTCGTGGAATCGAGGGCGATGCTGTTGGCGACGTCTGCCCCGCTGCCGCCCAGGTATGTGGAGAAAACTAGGGCACTGCCCGTGGCATTGATCTTCGTTACAAATGCGTCATTGCCTCCGCCATTTGCCGCCTGGAGCGCACTCGCCCGGGGGAAGTTCGTGGAACTGGTCAGTCCGGCAACATAAGCAGTGCTGGAACTGTCAACAACTATGCCCTTGCCCTCGTCGTCCCCCGTCCCACCAAGATACGTCGAGTAAACATAAGCGTTTCCTGAGCTGTTGTACACCGTTACGAAAGCGTCGAACGTGCCGCCGCCGTAAGCACTTTGAAAAGGATTGTGCGTGGGGAATGGCGGAGAAACAGAATTGGTGGATCCCGTCACGTAGATATTACCTTGCGGATCCAGGGCGATCCCGCTGCCCGTCTCTTTTCCCGTGCCGCCCAGGTAAGTCGAAAAGATCAGAGCATTTCCCGTCGAGTTGATTTCTGTGACAAACGCGTCCCCGTTCGTGCAACTCCCGGCGCATGTAGGCTGAAGTGCGTTTACCACCGGAAAATTATTGGAGAATGTTCCACCCACAACATACGCATTCCCGGAACCGCCGATTACTATCCCGTTGGCCGCGTCGCCGTTATTCCCCCCTAAGTAAGTCGAGTAGATCAACGTTGAACCGGTCGGATCGAGTTCCGTGATAAACGCATTGTTCGTCCCGGCTCCCGTGCAACCACCGCACGCGGTCTGGAACGCGCCTGTCGTTGTTGGAAAATCCGTAGATCCTGTGAATCCGGTGACAAAAGCATCGCCCGATGAATCCACGGCGACGCCAGTAGCTACATCAGTGGAAGAGCCGCCGAGGAAGGTCGAATAGGTGAGAGGCGGGTCAACTATGAGTGTTTTGTTTCGATCGTATTCTCCCAAGGCCAGGCGTACTTGATGGCGTCCCGCGCGAAGCCACTTCCCGTCTATGGAATGCCGCGTACTCCCTTCCTCCTGATAGACCCTGGGAATGCCCATACGCAATTCCCTGCCCGGCGCCACGCTGATAATGAGGTCGCCATCGTTCGCGATCCGAATCTGGCGAGATCCGCGGATGTTTAGCCTGATCGCATTCGGGTTCGCACCAGGCGCCACGATGAAGTCGTACTCCAGATGGTGCTGGTTGCCGTAATAAGCAAGATCGATGCCGGGATAGATTTCCTTGTAGTTAACTCGTTGGAATGCGGGGACGCCGATGTGCCACTCCTTCGGGTCGTTGCCGATGAAGTAATTACTTCTGCCCGGGAGTTCGTCGACTCCTGATATTTGCGCATCAGGTTTCGCGGCAAGCAGTTCCATCCGAAGTACGTTCTTATAGACACGTGCATGCTGCGGATCACTTGGATCGTGGTCGGCTTCCGAAGATGAAAGCACCGCCGCCGTCGGCGTCAAGAACAGTGTGTACCCACTTCCTCGCGATAGAAAACGAACCGACCTGTCGGTCTGTCCTTGATTTGCTTCAAAGCGGAGTGGGAGGTTGGCGTACTCCTGCAGAACGCGAGCGCGCACATCATGCTCTCTCTCCGCGACGGCTGTGGGCTGAGGGAAAGCGACCGCGGGCTTGCGCACCTGTGCGCTCGCGGGGCGCGTTGCAAAAACTCCAAAGATGGCGAAAGAGAAAAAGAGAATACCGAAGATGTTTTTCACGGTCTTTACCCCTCGTTCCGAATCGGCAGATTAGCAATCCGAACGCCGCACCACACCCACATAGAAGGGTCCCGTATAGCGCACTTGGCCTTGCTTGAACTCACCCTTCGGGGGATGAAGGGTAACAACGTCGAGGGCAGGATTCTCATGCATCCCCGTCATACTGTCAAGGGGAAACCGGGCCGAATCGTGCCCTGACGGGAAAGAACAATATTCCGCCTCGGGCCCTAGATTCGAGAAACTATGACGCGACCATTCTGGCCGAACGCGAAAGGCCGATGCCATGATCCCGCGCCACACGAACAGCCCCGTTCCGCTCCCAATCCCACTGACGACTCTCACCGATCAGCCGATGGTAACTGTGAATCCTACGGTGATAACGGTTGTGCCGGAGCCGTCAGTGCTGGTCCCGTTGACGTTCACTCCATACGTGCCCGCCGGCGTGATGTTTTGTGGTGGCGGTTGAGATGACATAGATCCTCCGCCGCAGGCGGCGAAGCTCCACATCGTCAACCCCAGTAGTACCAGGCCCACATACCCACGCTTCCTTTTGCGGCGTTGCTGGCCCCATCCCATTCCCACTACGACGATACCTGGTATCCATAAGAACGCGCTGTACGGCCCACCGATGTTTCCGCGCTGCCATCCCGATTGCAGCGCCGCACCGCTGTTGGTTTGCACTTTCACGGTCACCGGGGTTGGCGTGCTGGTCAGCACTACAGTCGCTGTCGATCCCTGACTGTTAATGTTGCATGACAAGTGGAAAGTGCTCAGTGGTTGTGATACCCCGCCCGGACCGACGGCGCTCACACACTGATAGGTCACCTGAACGCTGGGCACACCCAAGGGCGCGATAACATTCGTCGTCTCTTGCGCCGATTGACCTTGAGGCACCGATGCTGTCAACGGAGCCGTTACAGTCGCATTCCCAGACCCGGTGTTGCTCAGACCGTTCGCGTTCGTCGCGGTCACCCTAATCGTGTAAGAGCCGGCACTCGTGTAAGGGTGCTGTGCACTGCTTCCCGATGATGGCGGCGTTCCGTCACCCCAATCGATCGTGGTGCTGGTGATCGAACTTTGCGAATCGTTGCAGTTGCTCATCGCCGTAACAGTCAACGGATCCGTGCCGCTGGTTTGCACCGTAGGAGGCAGGCATGTCGGGGCGTTCGGAGGGGCCACCACCGCAATGCTCAGAGGGCCAGAGGTGGCACTGAGTCCCGTTGAATCGGTTACCAGCAACGTCAAGTCGAAAGTCCCTGCGACCGTTGGCGTTCCCGCGATACCTCCATCGGAACTCAGTGTTAATCCCGGAGCCACACTCCCCGATGCTGCGGTCCACGTATATGGACCCTTGCCGCCCGAAGCTTGTAACGTTGTGGACGTGTACGCCGTCCCAATTATTCCGCCCGGCAAGGTTGTGGTCAGCACGGTCGGCGGCAGGCCAACGGTGATGGTTGCGGTAGCGCTGTCGGCATGTCCCGCGGAGTTGGTCACGTGCACCCAGTAGCTCGTTGTCGCCGTCAACGCTGGCGTCGTGTAGCTGCTCGCCGTCGCTCCGCTGATCGGGTTGGTCGTTACGCCGCTCGACCCCTGGTACCACTGATAGGTCAATTCAGTCCCACTAGCTGCGACTGTCATCGTTGCGGCTTGCCTTGAATTGATGGTCTGACTCGCCGGTTGCGTGGTGATTGCCGGCGCAACATCGGCGATTACAATGGTGTACGCCTGCGTAGCGACGAGCCCGTTAGCGTCGTTGACTCGCACTGAAATAGGGAATGAGCCTGCTGTTGTCGGAGTTCCTGAAATTCCTATGGTTGAGCCAGGACCAAGCGACGGAGCCAATCCAGGGGGTAGACTGCCGCTAACCGCCCAACCGTAGGGAGCCGTACCGCCGGTTACCTGCACCGTCTGGCTGTATGCCGTTCCCACTGTCCCGCTCGGCAGAGTTGGCGGCGATATCGCCAGTACCCCGTTCACGGTTTGAGTCAAAACTGATGACGTGCTCGCGAGAAAATTCGCGTCGCCGGAGTATTGGGCCGTGAGCGAATGTGTGCCCGCCGTCAGCGTACTGATATTCAACGTTGCCCGGAGATTCGCGCCCAGCGTCACTGTACCGAGGCTGGTGCTCCCGTCTAGGAAGATCACCGACCCCGTCGGAGTGCCCGTCCCTGGTGCCACCACGGCAACGGTCGCAGTCAACGTGACCGTCTGTCCGACATTCGCGGGATTCAGGTTCGAGCTCAGGATGGTGGTGGTCGCGGCCTGGACCACCGTGAACTGATATGCAGCGATCGCTCCAATCGTCACTTGGCCATTGAGCCCATCGCCCACAATGCCGGCCTCCTGTCCATCCCCGGCAAAGGCGTACAAGATGTGCGAACCGAGCGAGAGTGCCCCGGTCTGGCCGGTAAAGTTCGGATTTGCACCCGTAGCTATGGTCCACGGTCCCTGCCAGGTGTCCACCTGGAAGTACACGGCCTGCGGTGGCGGAGCGGTCGGAGAGTACGAACTCGTAGCGGTGAAGTCAAAAGTCGGCGTTGGGCTGGTGGTCTGGTTTCCAGTCAAGGGGGCAATGGCCGTTACCAGCGGAATCTGCTGCACCTGTTGCTCGGTCAGTACCGCTACTTGGTTGCTGAGGTTCGGTACGTAAATCGTGTTGGTGATAGGGTTCACTGCTAAAGTAGCTGAGGCAGAGAACCCTGCGGATACGACGGCTGTACTCGTGGTGTTGGTGGCGCCGTCGATCACCGTTACGATGCCGCTCCCGTCGTTGCGGCCCACGTAAATCTTGTTGGTGACCGGGTTCACCACCAGCAAGTAGGGAATGTTTCCGACTGGTACCGTGCTCGTGGCATTCGTGGCACCGTCAATAACGGTTACATTGTTGCTGCTTTGATTGGCCACGTAGATCTTGTTGGTGACTGGGTTCACCGCTACATCAAATGGACTATTGCCGGTGGCAACGGTAACCGAGGTGTTTGTGGCGCCGTCGATTACCGTTACGTTGCCGCTATTCAAGTTGACTACGTAGATCTTGTTGGTGACCGAGTTCACTGCCACCGCATTGGGACCGGTGCCCGCGGCGATGGTGGCTGTCGTATTCGTGGCGCCGTCGATTACCGTCGCGTCGGAACTGCCGCTGTTGACCACGTAGATCTTGTTGGTCACCGGGTTCACGGCAACACTTATAGGAGTAGTGCCCGCTGCCACCGTGCCTATCGTGTTCGTGGCGCCATCGATCACCGATACGTTGTTGCTCCCCCCATTAACAACGTAGATCTTGTTGGTCACCGGGTTCACGGCAACACTTACGGGAGCAGTACCCACCGCCACCGTGCCTGTCGTGTTCGTGGCGCCGTCAATGACTGTTACGTTGTTGCTGCCTTGATTCGCCACGTAGATCTTGTTGGTCACCGGGTTCACCCCTGCCGCCCACGGAAAAGTGCCTGCCCCAAGCGTGGTGGTGGTATTGGTAGCCCCGTCGATCACCGTCACGTCGGCGCTCTGGCTGTTGGCCACGTAAATCTTGTTGGTCGCCGGGTTCACGGCTGGCCTAAGTGGGCCTGAGCCCGTAGCGACCGCGGCTGTAGTGTTCGTGGCGCCATCGATGACAGTCACATTGGCGCTGCCGAAGTTGGCCACGTAAATCTTGTTGGTGACCGGGTTCACAGCAACTGCACGTGGAGTCGTGCCCGCGGTGAGAACGGTAGTGGTGTTGGTTGCGCCGTCGATGACAGTTATCGTGTTGTCGCTAGAATTCGCCACGTACATCCGGTTGGCGACTGCGTTCACCGCTACGGCGCCCGGAGCTGCGCCCGCGGTGACCGTGGCCGGCGTGTTAGTAGCGCCGTCAATCACGGTGACACTGTTGCTGTTTGCGTTGGTCACGTAGATCTTGTTGCTGACTGGGTTGACTGCCACTGCCAAGCAATTCGCTCCGGTTGGAACTGTCGCAATAACGGTGTTGCTGCCGCCATCGAACACGGCCACGCTGTTTCCGTTGAGTTCCGTCAGGTAAACCCTGTCCGTGACCGGATTTACCGCGACCCCGGAGGGACTCGGACCCGCGGCGAAGGTGGCAACGGTATTGCTCGAACCATCGATCACGCCTACTGTGCCGAATGGGCCGTTCGCAACATAAATCTTGTTGGTAACTTCGTTGACGGCCAGGGAATTGTCAGTTCCGGCGCCGCCAACTCCTGGAGCCGTGGCAACAACAGCATTGGTCGCGCCATCAATTACCGACACGGTGCGGGCGGCGTTGTTTAATGCATAGATTCTGTTCGTGACGGTATTGACTGCGATTCCAAGCGGTCCGCTGCCCACCGCAACAGCAACAAGCGTGGTCGCATTCGTGGCGCCGTCGATCACCGTTATGTTGTTGCTGGCGTAATTCGCCACGTAGATCTTGTTAGTGACTGGGTTCACGGCAATCCCAGCTTGGTTGGATCCCGTTGCGACCGTGGTCGTTGTGTTCGTGGCGCCGTCGATCACCGTCACGTCGGAACCGCCGCTGTTGACCACGTAGATTTTGTTTGTAATCGGGTTAACCGCTACTGTAAGCGGCTGAGTGCCGGCTGGAACGGTCGCGGTCACGATCTGTGCCAGGGCAGATAGGACAGTTCCCAAAAGGAATGCCAAAAGACCCAGGACGTACACGACCGCGCGCTGTTGGCAATGAAAGTGGCGCATGACTGGCTCTCCCTCCGCAGCCTCGTAAAGCGGGCTTTTGCGCGGTATGGAGTCGACGCATCCGCATCTGCTCCTCGCGAACCAATGGCGAACCGGGCACGACCGATTCCTAGAGACCATTCCGCTCGCGCGCGGAGTCGTCCAAGCCCAGGTTCCGCGAGAGCAAAGCCTTTGCACTATCGGAGCTAGCTAAAAGGGACCCAACAGCTGCGGACTCCAGGACACGAATGAGAGGGGGACACCTCATTCGCAAAATCCTCCCTGCCTGTATTGGAGCCCGGTTACGATTACGTCCGAAACGGACAGTACACTATGTAAATCCACACGGGAATGAGACTGGACCCGACTAGAACCGAACATCAACGAAAGCAATACTTCCGAAAAACGCAGGGACTATATCATAGGAATAGTCTTTGGAACAGTCCGAACCGAGAAAGGCACGCACCCTCTCGCTCTTGACCGCTCCCTCCGAAGGCCTGCACAGGTCTTGAGCCCATCATGCGCGCGACAGGT